>Ga0209515_10003056_pt1 | contig 24499 bp, 18 predicted proteins | sample Subgroupgradi54m_FD_187454 | JGI IMG/M metagenome (GOLD analysis project Ga0209515, IMG submission 187454) | Subsurface groundwater microbial communities from S. Glens Falls, New York, USA - GMW60B uncontaminated upgradient, 5.4 m (SPAdes)... ... | reverse complement strand
TCTCACGAAGGGAGGCGTCGGTAATCTTCACGAACCGGGTCTTCGTCTGCAGTTCCTTTATGGTACTCACCCCGCAGTAACCCATCCCGGCCCGCAGACCACCATCAAAACCAAGCAATAAAAAAAGGCGCCCCCAGAGGAAGCGCCTTCAACACTAGAACCAACGACGACTGAGTCTTACTTGCCCTTCGGCATCTGGGAAACCATCTGCAGGTTCACATCGATGCCTTCGACCTGGAAATGCGGGCTTACGGCCATCGTCACCCGGTAGAAGCCGGGGTTGTCGGCGATTTCCGCGACCGTGACCTGGGCGGCGCTCAGCGGGCGCTGGGCGGCCACGGCAGGGCTCGGGTTCTTCATTTCCGTGACCAGGTTCTTGAGCCAGTTGTTCAGCTCGTCCTGCAGCACCGACGCGCTCTTGGTGGCGCCGATGTTCTCGCGCTGGATCACCTTGAGGTAATGGGCCAGGCGGGAGCTGAGGAAGATGTAGGGCAGACGCGAGTTGATGCGGCTGTTGGCGGTGACGTTCGGGTCATCGTACAGCTGGGGCTTCTGGGCCGAGTTGGCCGAGAAGAAGCACGCATAGTTCCGGTTCTTGTAGAACGAGAGCGGGATGAAGCCCTGGTTCGCGAACTCGAACTCGCGGGTTTCCGGGATGAGGATTTCCGTAGGAATCTTCATCTGGTTGCCCTTGCCCACGTCGTACAGGTGGATGGGAAGGTCTTCGACCTTGCCGCCCGCCTCGGGACCGCGGATGCCGACGCACCAACCGTTTTCGGCGAAGGCGCGGGACAGGTTCGCCGCCAGGGAGAACGTGGCGTTTCCCCAAAGGTACTTGTCATGCTGATCGCCCGTGACCTTTTCCTTGTACACGAATTCCTTGACCGGGATGGTGTCCGGGCCATAGGGAAGACGGAGCAGGAAGCGGGGGAGGACGAGGCCGACGTAGCGGGAGTCTTCCGATTCGCGGAAGGCTTTCCACTTTAGGTATTCGGCGCGTTCCATGTAGTTGGACAGGTCTTCGATGGCCGGGAGTTCACTGGCGTTCTTGCGGTTGAAGAACTGGGCGCCGACCGAGCCGATGAACGGGCAATGTGCGGAAGCGGAGATCTTCGACACGTTCTGCAGAAGGCTGACGTCCTGGGGCTTGGACGTGAACTCGTAATTGGAAATGATGGCGCCCACGGGCTCGCCGCCCGGGGTGTCGTATTCCTGGGTGTAGATATGCTTGTACATACCCGTCTGGATCGTCTCGGGGGAATCTTCGAAGTCTTCGAGCAGGGCTTGCTTGGAGATGTCGAGAACCTCGATCTTGATGTTCTTGCGGAAGTCGGTCCGGTCGACCAGGAACTTCAGCCCCTTCCAGGACGATTCCAGCTTCTGGAAATCCGGATGGTGCAGAATGGCGTCCAGCTGCGACGAAATCTTTTCGTCGATGGCCGCGATCTGTTGATCAAGGACGGTCTTGTCGATCTTCTCGACGGTGGTGCTGCCTTCGGCGATGGCGCCGATGAAGACGCGCAGGGCCGCGGTGATGCGCTTGTTGGCTTCCACCTCGGCGATGTCGGACTCTTCACGGAACTGGAGGATGTCGACGGGCTTATCGGGCGCCGCCTTGATGTCCATGAACTCCAGGATTTCGTTGACTAGGGATTTTTCCTCTGCCATGTTTGCTCCTATTTCCTCATTAACCTGGTTTAAGCGGCGGGCTTCTCATCGGCGCCATCGCCCATGGGTACGATCTTGTCGAGCTCGGCCACCAGGCTGTCCATGGCGGTCTTGTCGGTCATGATGGCTTCCAGCTTCTTGCGGAATTCCTTGTTGTCCATCAGGTTGGACTTCAGATCCTTGACCAGGTTGCGCGCGGCCAGCAGTTTGGAAAGCTGTGGGACCTGCTTCACGATTTCCAGCGGGCTGAAATCCTTGATGTTCTTGAACTTCAGGTCGACCTTCATGTCGCCGCCGCCCGGATTGATCTTGTTTTCGACGCTCATGTTGAGGCCGAGGTCCATGGATTCCATGACCTGGTTGAAATTGTCTTTGTTGACGTTGATCTTCTCTTTGTCGACCAGGCGCGTGGAGTCGCCCTTCTGGGAGAAGTCGCCCAGCACCAGCATCTTGAAAGGGAGTTCGACTTTCTTCTGGGCGCCGCCCTTGTCGATATCCAGCTTGATGTTTACCCGTGCTGGGGGGATTTCGTTCTGGAAACTGCCGGCCATAGTAGGTCTCCTGGTTTTTTGGGCTAGGTCGAATAAATCAAAATCACGGAACCGCTAAGCTAGAAAAGCTACTTAATGTCCGCACTAATCGCTAAAACTGGGTCTAATTTAGATATTTGGGTATGCATCTCAAGGGCCTTTTCCCATAGGGCTGGCTTGAGACTTTCGTCCGCCGCGCCCATCAATCCCAGGTACACCTTTTGGGAAAGATGGAACACGGAAATGCATAATTCCGGGTCCCACTTCAGCAGGGTATACCGCTCGATGGAGGCTTTCAGATCCTCCAGAATGGAGCGGGCGACATGGGGTTTATTGCCTTTAAACAGCAATTCGGCCATAATCAGTTTACGATCAAAGTTGTTCTTTTCGCTGGAATCGTTGGCCAGGCCGGTCCGGAGAATCTGCAGGGCGGCTTCCAATTTGCCCTCTCCCAACAGGATGCCGGCTTGCTTCTGCTCTTCACCCACGTCCCCCTTCTTTTTGATGGGGGCCGGTCCGCCCCCGCCTCCGCCGCCCAGGGCGGAAAGCACGTCGGCCTGGATCCAGTCCTGGGTCATGGCGTCCGCGAACGGGGTGCCGTCGTCGTAGGTCAGGGCGGGCAGGGTCGGCAGGCGGCTCAGCAACAGGGCCAGTTCGATGCGGATGGCCTTGGCGCAAGGCGCGTACTCGGCGCCCAAAGCCACGAGGGCGGTGCAGATGTAACGCTGCAGGTCGAACCAGAAAATGAACCCGTCAGCGGAAAATGCCTCTTCGCCGTTCTTGGCCAGATCCTGCCATTGCTCATTCTGGAACAGGTTGCGATAGGCTTCCAGGGTCGTCGAATACGGCGCCGGGATGCTGGTCTTGCCGCCGTTGTTCGGAACCGCATCGTGCAGGGGCTCCCACTTGAGCATGCGCATGACGCGATAAGGGAGGGGATTGGTCTTGTCGGATTCCTGAAGGAAGAAGGCGCCATTCTGCAAGGCGATATACGCATCGTCCGTGGAGGCAATCGGTCCCTGAGGCGCGCCGGCGGCGGCGGGCGCGGCTTCGGATACCTCTTCCACGGGCTTGGGCTTGTTCTTTTCCGCGAACTCCTTGACCAGCTTGGCGAAGCCCGCGAATGACGGCGGGGAATCCGGGAACTTCTGATCGCAGAAGGTGCGCAGTTCGGTCAGGATGTCGCTGGCGGCCAGCAGGGTTTCATAGGTGCCGTTGCTGCCGGCTCCGGCGATGAGCGACAGGTTGCGTTCGCCGTTCAGCCATTTGAGGGCGTTGGAGCGGGCCGTGGGCCGCTTGGGATGGATGTCGTCCCAATGCTCCATGACCAGTTTCGCGTAGGCCTGGATGGCTTCGGCGAAGGTGTCGAGTCCGTCGTTCATGGCCGTCGACAGCGTCAGGTAACCCAGGGCGCGCATGTCCTTTGACTTCTTCAGCAGGAAGCGCTTGGACGCCTCCCCCATGATGTTGTAGTCGTTCTCCGTGCTCTTGTCCGCCTCGGTGCGGGCGGTTTCGAAATCGGGATCGTAGCTTCCGTCCTCGCCGCAGAAAGAGGCGTCGGAGATGGGTTTTAGGAGGTCTTCGAGAAGGGCCATTAGGTTGCCTCAGGGTAGAAGTCAAAAGGCAAAATGCAAAATGCAAAAGTCAAAATTGAGGAGTGGAACTGGGATGGCATTTTCGGTCTTGCCGTTTTGCATTTTGACTTTTGCATTTTGATTTTTGAATTCTCACGTGTCGACATCAGTTCATCCCAACTCTCACGTCTTCCGAAATCAAATTCGGCGGCAGGTCGAATTTGAAATAGTCCGGCATGGTGAAGGGATTATCGCGATCGGGGATGTTCCCTTCGATGGCCACGTCCACGTCGTACTTCTGGGCCACGTTGAAGCGCCACTTGGCGGTGAGGCCGCCGGGACGCGGGGCGAAGGCGCGCGCGCCGTCCAGTAGTTTCATGAAGCCCCAGGCGCCGTCCACGCGGCGGCCCTGGGAGCCGCCGTTGATGTTGTCGACCATGATCTCCGCGCCCTTGTAGCTGTTCTCGTTGGGCCATTTGAAGGTGAAGCGGGTCTGGCCCTCGCCGGGCTTCACGCTGATCTTGTCCTCGCCCAGGCGGAAGGTGACCTTGGCGGTGTTGCGGGTTTCGGCCAGGGTGATGTTCACGTTGTACACGCGCATCCCGGCGTCGGAGTACATGCGTTTGGAAACCAGGTAGGCCTTGGAAATGCCGTCCAGCGTGGCCGGATTGAACTTGATGCGGATGCCGTTCCAATGCTTGGGGGTGATGCTCTCTTCGTCCACCTTCACGAAGGGGGCGAGCTTGCCGTTGAGGAAGGTGGTAAAGGCGCCCTTGTCCGCGCCGAAGAAGGCCTTGAAGTCCTCCAGGTTCACTTCCGAGGTGCCGGACTTGAGAAGCGGGTAACGGCCTTTCAGGTTCTGGCTGTAGAAGGAGAACACCTTGCTCTTGTAGGCCGCTTCCAGCTGGGCGCCGGCGGCGGCGGTGAGATAGCCCGCCACGTCGCGCACGGGGCCTTCCAGCAGGGGAGGGAGCCAGGTCTGGCCTTCGTAGCGGTTGCGGATTTTGCCGGACTCGTTCCAACAAGTGTTGAGCGGGCTTTCCGATTTGCCCGCGAACAAGGCGGAAGCCGCGTCCATCACGTCCGCGCCGTTGTCGCCCGCCAGCGAAAGTTTGCTCAGCACTTCGGACAGGCCGCGCGCCGCGGTCAGGTAATCCGAAAGCAGGCCCGCGCCCGCGGCGCCGCCGTTCAACTCGTCCACGAATTTGAATTGCTCCTTGAGCTTCTTCTTGTCCGCGTCCCGGGCCTCCATCGCCATCGACAGGAGATTGCCGGCCTTGCCCAGCTTGTCCTTGATGGCGTTGGTTCCCGCCGGAGGCGGGGCCAGCAGATTCGTTTCCACCAGCAGGCGCGCCAGCACGGCGGGCAGGCCCTGGGTGGCGGACGCGAAGCCGCTAAGCTTGCCGGAAGCCTGGCCGGGATCGGAAGGGAGGCGCACGGACAGGCTTTGCAGGAAGTGCATCCATTCCTCGGCGTACTCCTGGTAGTATTTGTCCACCAGCGCGCGATAGAGCTGCTTCTGATCCTGCATTTCCGGCGGCAGGGTGGCCACCTGACCTTCGCCCAGCACCCAGTCCCGCTGATGCGGTTCCTCGGCGCCCTGGGCCAGGCGGTCCATGGCATTGTCGTCGAAGGCGGCCTTGGTATAGAAGCCGCGGATCTTGGCGCTGCTCTTGAGCGCCCCGTCAGCGGGCACGCCCATGTCGGTCAGGGACAAGTCCCGGGCCGCGTCCTCGCCGCCCACGATGGAGGCGTAGAGACCGTCGATGCTGGGCGTTCCCATCAGGCTCTGGCGCGCGGTCTGGATCAGGTTGGGATCCCCGCGGTCGAGCGGGGCGATGGCGCCGTCCAGGAACCGCTCGGCGAAATAGCCCGCGTGATCCTCCAACCCGGTCTCCAGGTTGTTGGGCAGGTTCTCGAGGCCGAACTTGTGGGTCGCCTCCGAGGCCCACAGGGGAGCCAGTTGTGAGGCCAGTTCCGACGGTTTCATCTCCTTGAGGTGCTTCTGGCCTTCGCTGGTCTGCATCAGGTACAGCTTCAGGTTCTCGCGCAGGTGCGCGTGCTCGGAAGGGTTGTAGAACTTGGACGAGACCTCAAGGGTTGCGGCCAGGCTGCGCAGGGACTCGAACCCGATCATGCGCGCGACTTCGATGGAATGGGCCGTGCTCGCGAGTTCCAGCGCCTCGGTGGAATGCCGGAAGCCCGGAGGCAGATGCCCGCCTCCGCCGGCCTGGATGTCCTTGATCTTGGCGAGCAGGGTGTTCAGCACTTCGTATTCCGCGCGGTAGTCGGATGGCGAACGCCAGCGCAGGCGTCCCGCTTCGGAGACGGCCTTGGAGACGCCGGCGAGGTAGGAGCGGCTGCCGATGAAACCGATCAGGCCGTAGATGATGATGGCCAGGGCGGCCAGGGTCATGATGGAGGACGCGATGAGGGACTGGCGCGACAGACTGCCGAGCCGGTAGCCCGGGATCTGTGCCAACGACTTATCGTTCTTGAGGACGCCGCCGAACAGGAGAAAGGTGAACAGGGAGCGGGGACGGCTGACGGAATCGGGTTTGGCGGAAGAGGCGGACGGCCCGCGCTGTTTTGCCTTGTGATCGAGGAAGTGGGCCGCTTCGCCGCCGGCGTCCGCGAATGGATCGCTGGCCCGGGTGAAATCGGAGGCTTCCGCGGGCAGCACGCTGGTGAGGAAGAAGCCGCGGAACAGGGCGCGTTCGCGGCGCATGGTGTCCTTGAAAAGATGTTCCACGAAGGTGGCCAGGCGTTCCTGCGCGGCGCCGAACTCGTTGGGGAAGAGGAAGATCTGCTTCTTGCGGCCGGAGTCGCTCAATTGCGACAGTCGCTGGGCGGTGCGGCTCTGGAGCGATTCCCAGAGTTTCTTGTACTCGCGCTCAAAGCGCTGGCGGGCTGGGGCCAGGTTGCCGCGCAGGGCGAAGGTGGCTCCCAGCACCTGATGGCTTTCCGGCTCCTGCATGTTCTCGAAGTATTCGCGGAAGCCGGGCAAAAGGTCGGCATGGGTGAAGACCAGATAGACGGGCAGTTCCAGGCGCAGGGTGCCCATGGCCATGGCGATCTTCTCGCGGTAGCGCGTGGCCAGTTCCGTCACGCCGGGGCCGCCTTCCAGCAGCTCGCGCAGGCTCACCACCAGCAGGACGCCGTCCAGGGCGGTGCGTTTGCCTTCCTTCTCGAGCTGGGTCAGCCAGTATTGGAACTCGTCGTCGCCTTCTTCTCCGGTGGCGTAGCGCGTGGGGGCTTCCAGGAAGATGCCCTGGTTCGAGAACCACCATTGGCTGAAGTGCTGGGTCTGCTTGGCCAGGTCGGCCGAAGAGGGATAGCGGCGGGGGAAGTGGATGCCGGAATGTTCCAGCAGGCTGGTTTTGCCCGCGCCGGGATTTCCGAAGACCAGGTAGAAGCGGAAGATGTCGAGGGGATCCTGCCCCATCTTCACCTTTCCCTTGCCCGATTGCTTGAGGATGTCCAGGGCGTTCTTGGTCTCGGCCTTCAACGGTTCCAGCCAAGGCTTGGTGGCCATGTCCATTTCGAAGGGATTGGCCTGGGACTGCTCCTGGCCCTTGAGCGCCTTCTTGAGCCGCACGATGCTTACGATCAGGACCGCCAGGGCCGCTAGGCCTAAGGGGATGGAGGCCCACAGGAAACGCGATCCCAAAGTCCCGGCTTGCAACAGTTGCAGCAACAGGAACAGGGAACCGGCGAGCAGGATGCCGGAGAAGAGGATCCAGAAGGTGGCGGATTTGAAAATCTTGCTCATGGGTTGGGGACTTTGCTTTGCAGGCGTTCGATGGTTTCGCGCGCGGGATCGAGAGCGCCGTCGGTGGCGAACATCATGAGGACGTACAACAGGGCGGACACGATCAGGAACACGGCGGATCCGATCACCAGGGGCCGGCCGCTCTTTTCGCGGCCCTTCAATCCGGGATGCACGTAGGCCGCGGGCGACACGGCCTTGGAGGGCGCGCCCTTAAGGCCTTCCACGCGCTTGAGCAGGTTGCGGACCACGTTGGGCAAAACTTCCGGGCCCGACAGACGGTAACGTCCCTGGAACCCCAGCGCCAGAGCGAAGTAGAAGACCTCGACCACTTCCAGATTGCGCTTGAGATCCGGGAGCAGCGCCTCCAGGCGTTTGAAGAAGTTCTCGCCGGCGAGACTATCGTTGAAGAACGCGGTCGCCAGGGGATCCGCGATCCAGGTCTCGCGGCAGTTGTTTTCCGAATTGATCACCGTCTCGTCGATGAAGGCCGCCAGGGCGTATTTCGCCTGTTCCACGGACTCGGCCGGTTTCCCATGGGAAAGGCAGGTCCGTTCGAAATCCTTGATGTACGAGCTCAGCAGGCGCTTGAGCTGATCGGCCGAACCCAGGTTGGGGGTTTCCCGGATCTTCACGCCGATGAGCAGGACGTCAGTGGCCAGGATTGCCAGGCTGGGCACTTCCTTGTTGGCGGCTCCGCCGGTGCCGAACAGGGTCTGGCCCGCGCTCGCGCCGCCCTGCCCGAACATGGTCTGTACGGCGCCGTCGGCCCAGTCCATGCCGTTGCCCTGGCCGAAGGCCGTGCGCATGCTGGGTTGGATGGGTTGTTGGAGGATCTTTTTTTGGCCGGGTTGCATCATAGGAGACTCACGTTAGCCTGTTCTTTGGGTTAAGGGCTCTTTGATTTCTTCTCGCTGGGAGGGGTTAGGGATTAGGGGGCTTCTTGGTCTTACTGTCACCGTTAAGCTCGCCTGGGGTCTTACGAGAACACAGGCGAGCTTAACATGGACGGAGCGATTCACCGGATCCCTAACCCCTAGCCCCTTCTTCGTTCACTCCGTAGTCGCCACCAACTCCAGTTTCGTGCTCGGCAGGTCCGAAGGCATATGGATGGCCAGGGCCTTGGTCTGCATGATCTGTTCCCACAAATCTCCGTTTTGCTGGAACCGGAAATATTTGAAGCCGGCCTTGGCCGGGATCGATTGCGGCGCGTTGGTCTCCGGGACCAGGGCGATGCCGGGCAACGCCGCATTGACCATCATTTCCAGGCGGCCCACCGGGCCCACCTTGGTCTTGCGCTGTACGGTGGTGATGATTTCCACTTCCGAGGCCTGGGCGGAAACGCCCAGGTAGAACTGCTTCAGGGTATTGAAATCCGCGTCCTTCATGTTCGCGGAATACTGGATCGGGCTGGTCTTGGTCAGGGCGAAGATGCGGTAGCCGGTGGGCACGGTCACGCCCAGCAAGGTGTCCAGCATGGTGAACAAGGGCCGGAAACATCCCTGCAAATCCCCGTGCACGTATTTGGGCATATCCGCGGCCTTCACATCCTGGCCGAAGCTGATGAGGCTGCCGGCGAAGCTCAGCAGCCGGCGGAAAAGGATCTCCGGATGGGCGAAGGGATTGTTGTGGAAGTGGATGATTTCCGGGAGCGCGCCGTTGATGGCGGAAAGCAGCAGGTAATTGGTGATGGCTTCGGAATTGAACTGGGCGATGCCCGTGCTCTTCTGTGCCCGCTGGCCCATGAGGTAGTTGCTCTTCTGCAGGCAGCTCTCCATGAGCTTTTTCAACTGCAGCATCAGGCCATGGGCGGCGATGGAGCGGACGGAGGTAGGGAAGAAAGAGTCGCTCGGCTGCACGCGGCCCTGGGAATCGCGGACCAGTTCACCGATTTTCAGGGTCTGGAATCCCGTCGGGGATTCGCCGTCGAAAAGGATGCGCACGTTCAGGCGCCCGAAGACGATTTCCTTGGAATTGCCCCCGGAATTGCCGTCGGCCACGTCGCGGCCCTGGCCCAGGTAACGCGCGGGTTTACTTTCCGCGCCCTGGAAAGCCAGGTTGGGATTGCCCGCGCCGTATGCGGGCAAGGCCAGATGCACGCCCAGGGTTTCCCGGGAAGCGGGGAAAAAGGCTTCGAAGGGACGTTGGTCGGGAAGCGGATCCGTCCGCGGCGAGGAGAAGTGGGAGCCGTCCGGAAAGATGCCGGAGCAATCGCGCACGGCGAAAAAGCCGTTGTCCAAGGAGTCCCGGTCGATTTCCAGGGAAGCGAGGCCGTAGTAGAAAGGGGAAAGGAATTGCAACCTTGCATTCACCGATGCATCCGCAAGGAGATCGGACTGCTGCATGTGGTGGGGGGAAAGAACCATTCCCTCCAGCCAAATCACCTTATCGCTCATGGATTGTTCCCGGAAGACTGGGTTGGGCTTGCATTTCCAACGGGAAAATCTAGCATATTAATGCGTTTTCAAAGTGCCGTCGGAAAAATCTAAATTCCGTCCTTAGGATCGGATTTACGAATGGAAAAGGGTTGAGAATGAACCGCCTGGGTAAAAATGCATTTCGCCTCGCCGCCTTGATTTTGCTGGCCGCCGCGGGCACGGTCCGGGCCACCGGATTCCTGACTTTGGAATCGAGTCCCACCGGCGCCGAAGTCTGGTACACCGGTCCGGACGATCCCGATAAGAAATATCTGGGAGACACCCCCCTGGAAAGTCGCGAGCTCCCCGTGGGCCGCTACAATGTCTGGCTCATTCTCGCCAGCCACGACACCTTGGCCATCCCCGATGTCTATATCGCCGAAGGCCAGGTCACCCAGTTGAACCGGGAAATCCCAACTCACTACGGATACCTGGAAGTATCCACGCAACCGGACAGTTCGGAAATCTGGCTGGACGGGGTCCGTATCGGTCCTTCCCCCTACGTGAACAATCTCGTCCTGCCCGGAACCTCCAAGCTGAAGGCCATTCCCCGCGAAGCCCATTTCAAAAGCTCGTCCCGCAACCTCAACGTCGGCAAAGGGGATTCCATCCGCCTTGCCGTGATGGCTCCCTATCGCGACAAATCCTTCCTGCAGGAAAATCTTTCCCTGCCCGAGTGGCGCTTCCAGTTTGAATCGGGTCTGGAATTCCGGTCCCTGACCGGAGACTATATCAACGAAGGTAAAAAGGTGAATCGTTCCACCGATACGGCCGACCTTCCCAGCCAATGGGACTTTCCCGTCGATGTACGGTTAGGTCTGCCAGAAGGGTTTGAGGCCCATCTGCAGCTGCCGTTCAAGTCGAGCCGGAATCCGCAGGCTCCCAAGGATACGGAGGCGGTGTTCAAAAGTAACATGCGCGCCGGTATTAAATACACCTACCGCCCGTTGAACGTAGGCTTCGACATTACATACGGGTTAGGATTCGAAAATAGCAGCCCCGCATTGGATCATGACTTCCTCGCCCTGACGGCGATTGCCGCGGCCTCCAAGGACAAGATTTACGGGGAGGCCCAGGCCGGATTTGAGTTCCACTTCGCGTCCAAAAGAAACAACAAATTCAATCCAGGTGACATTGGATTTGTCCATGCCCAATTGGGATACCTTTTGGATCCCTTCACGCCCGATCTTGGGGTGACCGCATTTTATCGCCTTGATGATGAGCTTGGTGGACAATCCAAGAAGGATGCAGGCTACCTGCTTGTCCCGGAACCCGGTTTTGTGGTAGACATGGCGGACCTCTTCTCTATCCAGTTCGGCGTCCCATTCACCATTGTCGGCAAAAACTATGCGTCCTATTGGGGACTGCATCTTTCCTTCAGCCTGGGCCTTTCCATCATCTAGCGGGCTATCGAAAAAGTCCTGCCGGCCTCGGAGCGTCCGGCCGGACCGGTTCCAGCGCCGTTTCCAATCGACCATCAGTTAACATACCGGTTACCTCCCGGCGCGGTTCCCGGTAACCGGCCGGTTGGCATCCCGGTCACCCCGGCCGAGGTTCGCGGGCGGGCAAAAGAAAAGGGCGGGGCCTGCTGGACCCGCCCTTCGTATTTCAAGGAACCGTGGTACAAAGTACCGTGCGTGGTACAAGGTACCGGAACCGATGCCGGCGCAGGGCGCGCCGGAGCGGATATCAGGCCTTGGTTTCCTCGGTCTTCACTTCGGCGGCCTCATCAACCACGTCGAAGCGGGGCTTCTTCTTGGGCTGATGACGGCGGCCGTGCTGGATGTCGGAATCGTCGCGGTTGAACAGCGCATCGTCGGCAGCGGCGTTTACGGCCAGCGAATCAACGGCGGGCATATCCTTGGCTTCTACTTCATGCTCCACGGTGGAGGGCAGCGGGCGGCGAGGGGACAAGGCGGCCGTGGGAGCGCCATTCTGCGCGTGCGGCGCTTCGGAAGAGACAGAAGCGGAACGGGGAGCCAGGTCGCCCTGGGCCGAAGCTTCGCCGACGGGAGCATCGGCACGGGTGCGATTGCGATCGCCACCCTCACGGCCGCCCTCGCGTCCGCCGAAACGATCACCACGATCGCCGCGTTCATGTCGGTCCTGGCCGCCGCGACCGCCGCGTTCACCGCGATCGCTGCGGTCACGGGGGAATCGGTCACCACCGCGTTCGGGACGGGGACCACGGTCGCCGCCATTGCGGTCGAAGCCGCCTTCACGGGGAGGGCGTTCTGCGCCTTCGGCACGGGGCGCACGGTCACGGTTCTGGTCGCGCGGGGGACGTTCGCCGCCGGCGTTTTCGGGACGGGGGCCGCGGGCGGGAGCGGAAGCGCTGGGAGCGGCGTTGCGGGAAGGATTGGGGCGGCTGTCGCTTTCGGAGCCGTCAACCTTGACGGGCTTGAGGTTCAACTGGGGGGACATCTTCTTGACTACCGGCTGTTCCAAGAGATAGGTGATGGTGCGGACTTTCATCAACAAGTAGGCGCATAAGGCTATGCTAAGAGCCGATAGGCCAGCCAGGATAGCAAACTGTGCAGTTTCCATGGATTGTGTGTTCTTTCTTCTTTCTAAGGAGGTTATGAAGGTGCGGCTTGCGTTGTTATGCCGGAATTACGGGCAGATAAGAAAGCATCGCCTAGTACACCTTGTTTTTATTATACCCTTTTCAATCTGCGATCCTCGAAATGACTTTTCACAGACCGAACGGGGTGGCACTATTTACTGGGTTTTGGCGCTTTTCTGCACGGGCAAGCCCGTGGAGAGTGTGAGTTCCACTTCTTCGGCTTTGTTTAAAACCAAAAGGAGCCTATCGGCCTGTCGTGTCAAGCTATTCACACGGCTTATCAAGGACAAGACCAAGGCGAGGAAAATCAAAAACCCCAAACTCAGTAATAAATTAAGAAGTACCACATCGATAAGGTAACAAAAAGAAACCTTAAATACAATGAATGATAGTACTGCACGTCTTGACACCTAATTATTTGTGCAGTATATTCTGAGCACACGGGAGGCTGCTATGGAAACCAAAGTCGGAGCTCAGAGCAAAAAAGACCGGAAAGCCCTGACTCCCAGGCAGCGTGAGGTTTTTGAGTTCATCAAGGAACGCATCGAACAGACCAACCGCCCGCCCACGCTTCGGGAAATCGGCCTTCGGTTTGAAATATCCTCCACCAACGGCGTGCGCAGCATCCTGGCCGCCTTGGTCAAAAAGAACTTCATCGCCCGTTCTCCTAAGCTGTCCCGCGGCATCGATCTGCCCCAGACAACCCGCGAGCCGAGGATCCCGGAAGACTTCTCCTCGGCGGAATCGCAAGCCATGGAAATCCCCATTGTTGGTCGCGTGGCCGCCGGGGCGCCCATCCTGGCCGTGGAGAACCTGGAAGGTACCGTGGTGGTGGATCGGGATTTCCTGATGCGCCAGCAGAACGTATTCGCCTTGCGCGTGCATGGGGACAGCATGAAGGATGCGGGAATCCATCATGGCGATCTCGTGTTCGCCCGCCAGCAGAATACGGCCGAGCGCGGACAGATCGTGGTCGCCCTCATCGGCGAGGAAACCACGGTGAAATATTATTTTCCCGAGGCAGGCCGCGTACGCCTGGAGCCTGCGAACGAAGCGTTCGGTCCCATCATCGTGGACAATTCCACCCCGGACTTTTCCGTTCTGGGCCGGATCATCGGCGTCATGCGAAAATATTGATTCGAGGGCCGCGTTTGCGGCGGCGGTATTTCTTTGATTCCACGCAGGGGCCCAGCATCAAGCGAGGGAAATCCGCAATGCGTCGCGGGAAGCCCGGAATCTTGAGCACGCAAGGCAATGGTTCCGCGCCTCGCGTCTTTTCCCCTTAAATTGGCTATAGTTGATCCTATGAGAGCATCATTGCTTTGGACCTACTTGGCCTCATTGGCCGCAGTCCTGATCCTGTCGGCCTGCGGGTCCTCCCGCAGCCTGGTCGAAAAGGAATTCTACTCGGACAAGAAGCCCAAGTATGCCATCGCCGTGGACAAAGACGGCCGCAAGGAGGGTTCTGAAACCTGGTGGCATCCGAACGGGATCAGAAAGTACGAGGCCGTGAACCATGCGGGCCTCAGGGACGGGGAGTTCACCGCGTGGTATCCGGATGGAAGGATGTGGTATCGGGGCTATGAATATCGCGGCAAGCCCGAAAGCACCCTGACCTATTGGCATCCCAACGGCAAGATGAAAAGCGAAGCCCTGTTCCGGGACGGTATCCAGTTGGAACGGAAGGACTACGACGAGGAAGGCCGCTTCATCGTCCCCAAGCTGTTGGCGGGCAGGGAGAATTTTCCCTCTCCGGATGAAGAGGCGGAGAATACCGGCGCCCTGGATCGACTGCGCAAGGCCAGCCTTAACATCTGGGCCGGGCGCGTGCGTCAAACCGTGGAAGGGTATTGGGTCCTGCCCAAGGAATTTGAAAAGCAGCGCCCCTACCGCTCGGTGGCCAAGATCAAAGTCGGCAAGGACGGTAAAATCCTGGGCGTGACATGGATGGAAAAAAGCCCATCTTCGGCCTTCAACACCCTCGCCCAGAACACCTTCAAGCGCGTAAAGCGCCTGCCCGCTTTTCCGCCCCAGATCAAGGAACAGACCCTGGAGATCCAGTACGAGTTCATCTCGCTCGGTAAACCCGTGCCCCGGAAAAAACTGGAAGCGCGTGAGACGCCTACGGAGCCGCTGGGAGCTCCGGGACCCGAAGCCACTCCCGAAGAGTAGCTCCGGATTCGATCGCCGCGTCACATTTGCGACATCCGGAGGCGTTCCGATCCGGTAGACCCGCGGGTGGGCGGCATCAAAGTTACGTCAATCCATTTGGCCGGAAGCGCCGAGAACCGCCAAGGTCCTCTCAATCTCGCTCCGCACGATCGGATCCGTCTCCTCCGCCAGGCAAGCCCGCAATGGCTCCAGGGCCGTGGTATCTTTCAGGTTACGTATGGCGATGGCCAAGTTGCGCAGCAGGCTCCTGCGGCCCGCTCGCGACAGCGGGGTGCGCCGGTAACGGCTGCGGAACCCTCCGTTCTTGCGCAGGATGGCTGCCCAGGCGGCTCCGGACTCCGGAAATACGGTCAACCGATTCGCGGTCCCCGGGGCGTCCTCCATGTACTTCATGTCCTTCACAACCTTAATGTCATCGGCGTCCCACGCGGTAAAGCCCGCCGAAATCCTCCCGGCCGCGTCACTACCTTCCGGCCCATCGTCCCTTTCCCCGCTTTCCGCCCGGCCGCCGCGCATGTGTTTGTGGTTCCAAGGGCAGACTTCCTGGCAGACGTCGCAACCGAACATCCAACCCAGGAAGTCGGCAGACAAGGCAGTCGGGACTTCGCCTTTGTTTTCGATGGTCCAATAGGAAATGCATTTGTTCGCGTCCAGTTTGCCCGGCGCCAGGAACGCTCCGGTGGGGCATTGGTCGATGCAGCGCGTGCAGCCTCCGCAGAATTCCTCCACGGGCGCGGAAGCGGGCAGGGGAATGTCCAGGAAGAAGCCACCGAGGTGGAACGCGGAGCCGTGCTTACGGCTTAGAGTGCAGCAGTTCTTACCGCGCCAGCCCAGGCCGGCTTCCGAAGCCAGATCCCTCTCGAACACCGGCGCCGTGTCCGCGAAAGCGTAGAAGCGGATTTCGGCCAAGGCCGGGTCCGTCCGCAGATGGGCTTCCACGGCGCGGTGGATGGCGCGCGCGCGGTCGTGATAATCGTCCCCATGGGCGTAGGCCGCCACCTTGTAGCGGTCCGAGGTGGTGCCGAGGGGATGCAGGTACGGAAAGGCGAAGACGATGGCGGATTGGGCCCAGGGATGGAAGACCTGCGGATCCATGCGCTCGGATAGGCGGGCCGCCATGTATTCCATGTCCGCGTACCGCTTGTCCTTGATCCAGGAGCGCAGAAGCTCAGCGTTCGGCGTGGGGCGGGCGGGAGCGATGCCCCAATCCAACACGCGCATCTCGCGCGCGAAGAAGGACTTCAGGGCGGCGAGGCAGGCGAGGGATTTGGATTGCACGTCCGGCTGCGAAGCCTCTGGCTCCGCCTGCTTCATGTCTTGCGTTTCTTCTGGCGCGCGGCGGGGTAGAGGACGTTGTTGAGGATGAGGCGGTAACCGGGCGAATTCTTGTGCAAGCTGAGATCGGTGGGTGAGTCGCCGACGGCATGGGAGTAGTCTTCCGGATCATGGCCGCCGTAATACGTGAACTGGCCCTGGCCCAGGTTTCCGTGCAGGTACCGCACCGCGTCCTGTCCGTTGGCCTGGCCCAGGATGGTGATGGATTTCTTGATCAGGCCCTTGGGGAAGGATGTGGTGAGTCCGAAGAATCCCTTGATGAGATCGGTGTGGTTCTGGCACAGCATGGCCGGGACCGGATCGTATTTGGGCGAGAAGTCGAAGAGGATGAAATCGTTGGCGGGCTTGCGTTTGAGCGGCCCGGCATTGACCTGATTGTAGTCGATGTCTCCGTGCGAGGAGGACATGGGATCCGTGTCCATGGTGAAGCCGGTGAAGGCCAGGGACAGGCTGTAGTCCAGCTCCTTGTTGAGATGCGGACTGGCGGGCGTGCCGTCGAAGACGGCGTCGGCCGCGTCGGTCTTGACCGCGGCCAGGGCCATGTCGAGGGTGTTGGTGGCCAGGCACATGGCGAACAGGAAACCGCCCTTCTCCACGTAGTCGCGGATGGCGAGCACCACGGCCTTCTTGAGCATCACGTTGTTCTTGAAGCCGAGTTCGGCGGCGGTCTTCTCGTCCGAAGCCACGTTGTTGACGTACCACGGCGCGGCGCGGAAGGAGGAATAGAATTTGGAATACTGACCGGTGAAGTCTTCATGGTGCAGGTGGAGCCAATCGTATTGCGACAGCTTGCCTTCGACGATTTCCTTATCGTAGATCTTGGTGTAGGGGATTTCCGAATAGGACATGGCCAGTGTTACGGCGTCGTCCCAGGGTTGTTTGGTGAGCGGGGTATAGACGGCGATGCGCGGGGCCTTCTCCAGCAGCACCTTGTCCATGTTGCTGGATTCGATTTCCACGTACATGCGATCCACTTCCCCGTCGGAGGGGGTTTCGAAGAGCACGCCGCGCTTGGCGGCCTCGCGTTTGACCGAGAGCACGTCGTCCATCAGGAAACTGCCGCCGCGGTAGTTGAGCAGCCATTCCACCGGATGGCCCCCGGCGATGGAAAGGTAGGCGATGCCATAAGCCTTGAGATGATCCGTCTGGGCCAAGTCCATGGGGATGAGGATCTTGCCCGCTTGAGCGGACCCGAGGAACAGGGACAGGGTGGCGGCTAGCCGCAGGATCATGGGGAACTTTCGGGGCCTGGGGGACGGACGACGCATGAAGATAAGGTACCCATTTATCCGGCTCAGGAAAACACTTCCTCGCCCCCGACGGCCACCAGCAGCACTTCGTGGACCTCGCTGACGATTTCCTCGTACAAATCGTATTCGGGATGGTGGCGCATGTGCAGGGCGATGAAATCGGCCCGGGCGCCGGGGCGCAGGCAGCCGAGTTCGCCATCCAGGCCCAAGGCCTTGGCGCCGTTGAGGGTGGCCATGGCCAGAATGTCGCGGCAGGGAAGGTCCGGATAGGCGCGGTGGAATTCCGCCATCTCGTCGAACAGGCTCAGGCCTTCGTTGGAGGCCAGGCTGTCCGTGCCCAGGCACAGGTTCACGCCCGCCTTTAGGAACAGGTCCAGGGGAAATCCCAGGTGATTGAAGAAGGAGCGGCTGCGCGGGCAATGTACCACCGAGGTTTCCGTAGCCGCCAGGATACGTACGTCCTCGGAATCCGCGTGGTTGCAATGGGCGAACAGGGAACCCTTGGGGATGAGGCCGTGGCGGGCGAGGAAGGCGACGGGGCTTTCCGCCTTTTCCATGCGCAGGCCGGGAAAGATCCGTTTGCAGAATTCGAACAGGGCGCCCTTGCCGTCGCGGAACATCGCGGTCTCTTCCGCGCTTTCGGCCACGTGGAGGGTGTAGGGCCCGGCGAGCAGGGCCTCGTCACCGGACACCCTGCGCATCAGGTCCGGAGAGCAGGAGTAGGGGGCGTGGCAGGTGATGCCGGGATGATAGCGATCGTTGGCGGCGGGCAGGGCGGCCAGGCGTTCGCGGGCCGCGGAGACGCGGGCTTCCGCCACGCCGGGATCGAGGCCGATGAGTTCCAGATGGGGAAAGGAGCGGATGGGCATGTCCGCCAGTTCCGCCAGCGCTTCGCCGGTATTGCCTACGTCGACCACGGTGGTGGTGCCGTTCTTGAGGCATTCCAACGCGCCCAGACGCGCGGCTTCGCGGTATTGCTCCGGTCTCGCGCCTTCCAGCGATTTCCGCAGCCGTGAGACCCACATTGGAAAGCCTTCGCCGCGCGGAAGCTGGCTGCGGGCCATTCCCAACTCCAGATGGCAATGGGAGTTGATGAGACCAGGCATGATCACGGCATCGGGGATGTCCTTGATGGGTTCTCCGCGCCAGTCGATTTCTTCCAGGGTTCCGACCTTGGCGATGCGGCCGTTCTCGACGCGCAGGCAGCCGCCGGCTATGGGCGGCCCGTCCATGGTCACGACGTAGCGGGCTCGGTAGATCAACTGGTTGTTCCTTGGACGGGATCCGGTCCCGTGCTCCATGCCCCACGCTGGAAGCGTTTACATCCCGGAAACAATAATAGTATCCTGAAAAGGGCTTTCGGGTAAAGAAGGGAAAAACCCGGGCGCTGCCCGCGGGCTGGGCCCGCGGACGACCCCGGACGCGGTAACGCATGCAGGAAATGAGCTTCCGGAAGAGTCCCGTGCTGCTGGTGGAAGCCCTCGCCGCGCGCAACGATTCCGGGTTGGGGAACATGGTCCGCCTCTATGTTGACGGCCTGCGCGGCCTCGCGGATCGGGCCCGCATCAAGGTCGTGCTTCCGGACGATTGCGCCTACCGTCCGGACTTCCCCTGCGAGATCCTGTCCGTCCGTCCCCGCCCCTTGCGGCTTTGGATCCAACTCGCCTTTCCGATGCTGATCCGCAAGCACGCGCCCGATGCCGTGTTCTGCATCGGCCAGAACCTTCCCGCCTGGCGCCCCGCCGCCCGCTACGCGCTTGCGATACCCGATGCCGGACCCCTGGAGGATCTCGGCTGGGCCACATCTTCCCACGATCCCTACAATCGGCGCTGGCTTAAGCGCATGGCGCCCAAGGCGGATGCCATCGTGACCCTTTCCGATTTCACCAAGGGGCGTCTCTCGGCCCTGCTCGGGATTCCCGGCGAAAAAATTAATGTAGTCCGGCCGATCCGCCCCGCCCACCTGCAAGGGCTGGCGCTGCCTGCGAACGCCTCGCTTGCGCCTCATCACGAGGCGCGGTCCAACAAGGCACTGGATCACCAAGCGCATAACCACTTCGGCACCGCAGCTCCCGCGCCCGGGAGACATCCCGCCGGGGACTACTTCCTTTCCCTCGGCAACCTGGAACCGCGCAAGAATTTCCCAGGCCTCATCGCCGCATACGCGGTTCTCAAGCGCCGCCGCCCCGATGCGCCGCCGCTCTACATCGCCGGCCACAAGGCCTGGGGCCATGCCGAGGTCGCCATGGCGATCACGCGGCTGGGCGTCGCGGACAGCGTGCATCTCACGGGTTACCTATCCGATGCGGATCGCGCGGCGCACCTCGCGCATTGCCTGGCGTTCATTTCCAGCTCGCGTTATGAAGGATGGGGCTTGCCGTTGTTCGAGGCCCTGGCCCAGGGTAGACCCTCGGCGTACCATGCGGGTTCCAGCCAGGAGGAATTCGCGCGTGGCATGGCCTTGGCGGTCGATTGCGGGAATCCCGCGGCGCTGGCCAGAGCGATGGAAAGGCTGTGGATCGATGCGGGAGAGCGGGCCAGGCTTACGGAAGCCCTGCGATCTGGATTCGCGGAAAAGCAGGCCTACGATTTGGAAGGCGCGTTGACCGCCGCCTTGTCCCCGCTTTTACCGGGGTGAAATCAGGGGAGCTTTTTCTTCTCCACCGGAGTCAGGCCTACGGGTACGGAGTCCGGGCGGACGGCCCCGCGACAGGAGTCCGGCGACGCGGAAGGATCCAGGGTAACATAGGAGAGACGTATCGTCAGGGTGTCTCCGGCCTTGCGGAAATCGGCCTGGTTCAGGTAGCTGCAGGAGGACAGGGAGTCCCCGAAGAGCATGCGGGGCGCCAGGGCCGAGGAATCACGGAAGGTCCAAGGTCCCCTCGAAACGGTACCGGCGATTCCCAGCGGTCCCGTCAAGCTGTCGAAGGCCATCACTCCGCGGACTACGCGGGCGGAATCCGTGGCTTTTCCTTCGGAATTGGCTACCCGCACGAATCCCAGATCGGCCCCGAATACATGCGAGATGGTGGTGTCGCTTAGGCCGCTATCCAATGCGCAATCAGGCGCCGCGGGCAGGCGCACGCGCGTGCTGGGGCGGAAGGCCGCGGGAAAACCGGAAGGTTCCGAGGCCAATTCCATTTCCAGGATCTTCGAGCAGGAGTAGCCGATATGGACGTGTACGAATTCCACCCTGGAGGCGGAATCGCTCAGGACGAATCGGCTCCCGAAGGGAAGGATGCGGACGCTGTCCACGCGGATGCCTTCCACCGTCGTGGGGTCGCGTTCCGGCCAAACGCCTCCGCCGCACCCGGCGACTCCGCCGGCCCCGAAAAAGATCGCAGCGCAGGCCGAGGCCGACAGGAAAAGACCCGCTTTCCAGCGCCGCTGGGAAACTGCGACCCTCCGGCTTCCCGGCGATCCCGAGCTATGCATCCGGATTTCCTCCGAAGGTGATAAGGCCCAAGGCCGCATAGGCCTCCTGGGTTTCTCCTTCCATGAGCGTCAGCAGTCCTTGGTCCGCAAGCAGGAATATTGCCCGGCCCAGGTCCGCGAAGACGTGAAAGCCGAACCGTTGCATGGTTTCTCCCGCGAAGGCACCGAAATCCGTCCCCGCCTGTTGCCGGAAAATCCGGCAGAGTTCGGCGGCGGGCAGATGGCGGAAGGTTTTGCCGTGATAAGACGCCCGGAAGATCAGATGGAACAGGTATTCCAGGCCTTGCGGGGAAAAGGTCTTGTCCCCCGCGCGCAAATGCGCCAGGTAGGCGGCGCGCACGTCAGCGGCCATCACCCGTTCCCGCAATGACGGTGGATTTTGATGCGGCTCCGAGGAAGCCCCTGGGGTCCACGAGCAGACCGTTTTTTTCGATGCGCACTTCCAAGGTTCCCGCCGAGTCTCCTTGCGAGGCCACGAATCCCAAGGTGTCCTGGGTTTCGATCAGGTCTCCCGGCTTGAGGCCGGTCCGGAGCGAGGAAAATCCCCGGTACCAGGAAAAGGTATTCTCCCCGTGATAGATTTTCACCCATTGATCCGGGCCCAGATTTGCCGGCGCTTCGACGACGCGGCCGCGTAGGATGGGTTTGGCCGCGGGACCTTCAAGGGAAGTAAACCCGGCTTCGGGAATCCAACGCCTTCCGGGCACTTCCGCTGCTGTTTTATCCGTCTCTCGATAGCGCGCGAAAGGGGGCTGCGGTTGGAACGCGTCCAGGCACCGGTTCCGTTCGCACAAGGTTGCGCCATTCTCCCCGGGACGGGATTCCAGTACCACGCTTCCATTCGTTCCCAGGATTTCCAGGCGCGCCAATTCCAAGCGCGAAGCGCCTATAGTCAAGGGATCAGCGGCATCGGGAACACGGACAAAACGGGCCTTGACGCCCTTGGTCGCGTCGGCTTGCCATTGAACTTGGGCTTTTTCCACGTCCGCGCGCAGGGCGCCGACGGCTTCGCGTCCCAGGCTGTTACTACGATCCAGACAGGCTTCGATGCGGGCACCGGGGCAAGCCAATTCCACTTCCGAAGAGTCCCGGGACCAACGGAGGCCTTCCCCCGGAGCCGAAGCTTCTACAGGCGGAATGTCCTGATGGAGCATGGCATCGAGTATGCGCCTGGGTTGGCGTAGGTTCCGGAATGCCTTTGAGTTGACGACGGAGTCGTATTTGAGATAGACCGTGACACCGATTACGGCGAGGAGAAGAATGCGCAAAGTCGGCCGCCGCTTGAGGGGCTGGGCGACGTATTTGGAACGTCGCAGCGGCCGGAAGTCCCGGTGGGTGAGCTTCACTTATTGCAAGGTCAGATGCAGAGCCTTGTTCTTGCCTTCGTTCACCATCTGATCGACGGTGGCTTTCTGGCCGCTCTTGCTCATCTCGATGCGATGCTGCCCGGAAGGCAGCTCCAGCTTGGCGGGAGTCTTCTTGCCGGAGTTCTTGCCGTCGATGAGGATGTCAGCGCGGGCGGGGCTGCTCGACAGGAAGATGATGCCGATAGGGCCGTCACCCGGAGTAGGAGCGGATTCCGCCACGGCTTTCGGCTTCGGAACAGGTGCATCGGGCTCCCTCTGAGCCGGCTGGTTCCTCATGGGAAGATCTTCGGGCTCATCGTAATCCTGTTTGGGCTCGGGCTTCTTCTCTACGCGTTCCGGTTCCGGCGCGGGCTTGGGAGCCGGTTTGGCGGCGGCGGGTTCCGAGCCTTCTTCCTTTTCCAGGTTCACGTCCAGCTCATGGTCCGGATGGTTCTTGGGCAAGGTGGTTTCGAAGCGCTTATATCCGGGCAGGCGCACGATGATCTTATTGGAGTTGTTGGTCAGGTTCACATCGAGCGGGGTGTTGCCCTTCTTCGAGAAGTTGATGAGCACTTCCGCGCCGGAGGGTTCGCTGGTAATGTGCAGGCCCTGCTTGTTGGCCACGGGCGCCGGTTCTTCCGAAGGCGCGGGCTTTTCAATCCGTTCTTTCTTCGGAGGTTTGTGGGCCGCAACCTTAGGGGGTTTGGGCTCGGGAGCCGGCTTCGGGGTGGGTACGGCGGGCTTGGGTATTTCCGCAACCGGCTTGGGAGCGACGGGGGCGGGAACAGCAGGCTTGACGACCGTGGGTGCGGCCGTAGTTACGGGCGCAGGCTTAACGGCCGTGGGCGCGGCCGGAGTTGCAGGCGCGGGAGTGACGGCTGTAGGCGTGGTCGGAGCAGCGGGTACGGGAGTCACAGCCGCAGGCTTGGTGGGTTCGACCGCAGTGGGCGTCGTGGGCGTGCCGGGAGTCGCAGGGGCCGGTGTCACTGGCGCTTCATTGGTGACCGGATTTTCGAGGGGCTTTTCCTGGGCGCTCTTCTTCGACAGGAAGTAGAACATGCCGACGCCACCGAGGATCAGGAACAACAGAATGAAAATCTTGGCGGGAAAGCGGGCTTCCTCGACGAGATTAGTGGGACCGGAAGGCGGCAGATTGTTGTAGGCCGCGTATTTGTTGTCGTTGTCGCGCGCCGGGGGCTCGGGAGCCTTCTCCTGCGCATACACCGGCATTTCCTGGGAAGGCTCTTCGTCACCGGGAAATTCACGGCCGCCGACACGGCGTCCTTGCTGCTTGCGGGCGTTGGGGCTGCGCATGCGCTCCTGCGACGACTTGCGCTGGCGAGGATCCATGAGGCTGTCCACGTCGATGGAATCCTTGGGAGGCTGGCCGTGGCCCGAACCGCCTTGAGGAGCGACAGGGGCTTGGGGCTGCGACAGGTTTCCGAACTGGCCGACCGGCAATTGCACGGTGGGGAAGTCGAAGTTGGGCGGAGCTTGATTGTAGTTCTGATTGCCCTGGCCGGGGAAGGTGGGCGTGGTGTTCGCCATGCCGCCAAAGGCCTGGTTGTTGAAGTTGTAAGCGGGCGCGGGCTGGGCCTGGGGGAATCCTTGTGGGGGTGCTTCCGGAATTTGCGTCGTGCCGAAGCCGGGTGGATTGAAGGAAGGATATGCGGTTTCCGGCTCGCGGGGAGCGGGATTGAACGTGGGCGCGGCCGGCGCAGCGTTCTGGGGCACGCCCAACTGGTATTGGGGCAACTCGTTATTGTCGAGCTTGGAGCCGAGACGTTGGCCCATTTCCGCCTTGAATTCGTCGAACTCGGTCTTGGGAATGGGCGGCGCCTCGGGCTGGGTGGAAATTTTCTGCAGCTCTTCGATGCGGTAGCTGGAGGTCTGGCGCAGGATTTCCTTGGAGTCCGCGATCATCTCCGCTTCCGAACGGTAGATGCGCATGATATTGTCGAGACCGGCGCGCTTGAGGATGTCCTGCACCTTGGGGTGCTCGGTTAAAATGGCGATGCGTCCGCTCACTTCCAACATGTGCCGGTTGGAGGCGATGAAGGCGTTGATGGTGTCGCTGTAGAGATACTCCAGATTGCCGAGATCGATCACGACATTGCGCATGTCGTTTTCGATCAAAAAGCGGACTGTGTTCTTCAGCTTCGCTGAATCGAATACCTCTCCATCGGCCAAGCGGGCGGACACTACATCAAAGATTCCAACGGAACGGATGTCAAACTTGATAACTACCTCCCCGTGAGACTCGACATCTCGGGCAACAACTCGGGCAAACTTCACCCTTCCCCATTTTCGGGGAAATAACCATCATAAGCTCCCATAAAAGTTACAAAAATTCTGGGCAACCAAAGTATATTTAGGGAAAATTTTCGGCTTTTTAGCCTGTTTTTGCGACCCTGGAGGCGGGTTAGAGGGGCGATGT
>Ga0209515_10003053_pt1 | contig 24508 bp, 14 predicted proteins | sample Subgroupgradi54m_FD_187454 | JGI IMG/M metagenome (GOLD analysis project Ga0209515, IMG submission 187454) | Subsurface groundwater microbial communities from S. Glens Falls, New York, USA - GMW60B uncontaminated upgradient, 5.4 m (SPAdes)... ... | reverse complement strand
CCCCTTCCAATCATGGGTGGGGCCTTTCTGTGTAGGATGAAATCAACAATGAGGAAAAGGGAACAGAATCAGCAGGGAGTGGAGAATGGGATCGTTACGCTGCCAGAGCGCGAGAGCTTACAATACCAAGGCACCGGATGCGGTGACTTTCTCCGGAACCGATGGCTCCTACACGGATACCCAGACACCGACCTGGTCATGGATCCCCTCGTCCACCAACGGGGGCATAGGTACATACGTCCTAAAGGTGGATGCCGATCCCGAGTTCGACCTCAATTCCACCACCTACCTATCGACCAAGGTGTTGTCCGACAATGCGACCCATACCCTGACCGTGCGGCAGCGGGATCAGGTCGCGGGTGTGCTGGGGGCTCCGAAGACCTTCAGCTACAAGATAAAGGTTAATCCAGCCGGGGCGCCAGTGGTCAAGAGCGATGCGAATGTGCCGAACAACGGTTTGACCAACAATCCCAAGTTCACCTGGGTTTCCGGGGACGGGGGTAATGGGACGTATCGAGTGTATATCAACAACATCCTTCAAACGCACCCGCAGCCGGGGGGAATCCAGACAGCATGGAGCGTGCCTTTGGCGAGTGGAGATGGGACCTATGCCATCCGGGTTTCGGAGCAGGATCAGATGGGAAGGTGGGGGTCGGAGGGTACGTTTACGATCAAGTTGGATCGGACGGGGCCGACCATCTCTAATATCAAGATGAAGAGCCCATCATTTGATTTACCAGAAAATTTCATTACCAATAAGGACAAGATCAGAGTCACCTACCTGGCCGACGAAAATCCCATGGAATATGAATGCCTCCTCTCAAAGGATGACGCCGTTAACGATTGCCCGTTGACTGGTACCGACGCGCTCGGAAACTCCTCGACTTTGACTAGGCATGTATGGAGAAGAAGCTATGTGGCATTCTTCACACCAGATGGAAGCGGAAATGGTTCGAGTTGGCAGGAAGCGACTTCAAATATCAATCTCATTGAGAGCGAAACTTCACCAACGATTACCGAATTTTGGCTAGGTTCGGGAAACTACCCACAAGCGAAGGGCCTCGAAGGCGGCACCTTTACCACGAGCAAAAGTACATCCATCTACGGAGGGTTCAACGTCGCGAGCCGCCCAGTTAATAAAGCAGGAAGGTTAATAAACAACACCAGGTTCTATGGTATTGATTTGCTTAATGACTCGAAGGCAACTTATGATGGCGTTGTGATATTGGGTGAGGTGCGCATGTTCGGGAATAATGACGTCACGATGATTGACTGCACGCTAGAATCTCCGCCAGCTCCAGATTATTTCGGCGCCGCGATACAGGTAAACGGGAAATTGTACGCTAAAAACCTCACTGTGGTTAACCAAGCCTTTGAGGTTTCCCACATGTATTACCATCCTTACATCATTTCCGTTCTTGAAGGAAGTGTAGCCACGATCGAGGATGGCTCCATCATTGGCAACCATTCGACGGTGGCGGAATCCATCGTAATGGAAGTCTACGGAACCCTGAACCTTAAAGGAAGCTTGTCCATTTACGGAAACAGTTCAGGAAGCACGCATACCATTTACGTATATAGCCATGGCAATCTTGTGGTAGACCAAAGTGTTAGCTTCGCATGCGGAGACATTCGCTTATTCGGCGGTACATCATCTTGCGGTAAATAAGTTCATAGTCATATCCGGGACTTCCGGGTAAATCCGGATTCTCCCCGTTAAATTCACCATCCTTTGACGGAGTTTTGGTTTCCATTCTTTCCCAAAATAAGTAACCATTCCGCGGCCCTCCTATATCTAAGGTCGGCAGCGTGATTATTGTTCAGATGGTATTGAGCAAAGCTTGATGGGTTGTGGGGTCAGTAATGGATGAATGCTGCGGGAGACTCAATAAATTTGGCGGAGGAAGCGAAGTGGGAATGGGATCCAGATGAGCAGTAGAATCCAAGTGTGCACTGAGCTCTCTGGGTAACTGTGGCGCTACTCTGAATCGGCTATAGAGTCTGGAACGGGAGGTAAGGGGTTGACTGAGATCGAGTCACGAAGATCCTGTGGCAACGGGGGCGGAGAGAAATCCTAAATCTTGGAAACCCGAAGCGGGGCCTATGAAGGTCTGATTATTCTTCAGTAGCCCAATATTGAGGGCGGCCATCTCTTCGGCGACCTCCAACTGCCTCTTGTATTTTTCCAATAGAGTTCTGGCCCACGACAAGCGTCCCTCCCCCAGATAAACGAAATGGGTCCTCTTGTCCTTGTTTTAGGAACAATATGCTTGTGGGTGTTTTGCTCCATGGTCACGATGGATCCCCGCATCCCGGCAATGGAACTTGTGGCTTTTTACGCCTTGTGTTGGAAGCAGGAATTCACGTACCATGAATTCATTGAGCATCTTCAAGGTACGCTCCTCCTGAAAAGTCATACGCTTTTATGAGTTTCCGAAAGGCTTTGGGATTAGGAGCGGGGAGGTGTGATTGGGCTTACCAATTTTCCAGGTATTTATGGATATCTTTCTCCGAGTAAATTTTATGGGCATTATTCCTTTCAAACGGTCCGCGTAAACCATGGCAGAGCGAGAAGAAATCCACGAAATCGAAGTGGGTTTCGACGGAAAGCTATTGAAATCCCCCTCTTTTGCCACCGGCATAGAGCATCGCATCACTTTCAAACCTCCTGTTCTTCTCCTCAACCACCGCTACCATGACGATGCTCCGGTAACCGGCGCCGGGTATGAGGTGGAATTAGAGGATGGGCGTATTCTCCGTGGACATTTGGACGACAATGGACAGGCCGAAGTCAGGGGCATGCAATCCAGGCCGCTCCGAGTCCGTTATGAACCCGAACCCCTACCCTATGAAATCGCTGATGAAGGTACGAATCCCGGATACCTCGCCCACTTCACCAAGACATCTGCTAATCAGCTTGCGGAAGCCCGAATAGGACCAGCCCCGGAAGAAATTGTTCCCGGCGGAAAAAGCCTCGCCTTGGATGCCATTGACTGGATTTGGGGTACGCTCAAGGGCGGCTTCAACGAAAAGCAATCGGTCAGCCAAATTATTGTCGATGCCCTGATTGGAATGATCCCCTTGGTCGGGGACGTTACGGCTGTACGGGACCTTATCGCCATCATCATTGGATTGGCACAAGATCCGAAAAAGCGGGAAAGCAAACTGGAGTGGTTGGCTCTGGTAGTTCTGCTGTTTGCCCTGATACCGGTCATCGGCGGGGCCATTAAAGGTGTCGGTAAGCTTTTGATGAAGGGTGGAAAAGAAGCCGCCAAGGCTTCAAAACATTTTAGGGAAATGGTCGGCTTCCTGAACCGTATCGGGATGGGGGATGCCCCGAAATGGCTGAAGGAATTGAATCTGGAAAGCCACACCGGAGAGTTACTGGGGCGGTGGCGTGAACTGATGCATCGGCTGGACATGGTTTTGGACTCGATCCAGCTCAGGTTTAAAGGCATCCTGCCCCCATCCATGCTGGACTATTTGGCGAAGCTAAAGAGCCAGATCCAGGAACTCGGGCAAAAAGGCGAGGCAATGATTCCCGATGCCGTAAAGGACCTATCGGAACGGCTCAAGGCGGCACAGCGTCAATTGTATCAGGGCGATTGGCACTCGATCCCGAAGAATCTAAAGACCAGTACCCGCGAGATTGAGGCCCGGCTGGTGGATGTTCCGGGTGGGAAAAAATGGGAAGTGGAGAACATGCACTTTCCGCCCAATGGAAGGGATTCTTTTATCAAGCGGGAGGATTGGCCGGATTTGTCGGAGGGGAAATACGTCAAAAAGAATGCCGACGATGTTTTAACTTACAAAGTCATTCCCTGTTTCAGCGGGCCGATGCGAGCGGTGAAAATCCCTCCAGGGACGAAAATTTACAGAGTTGTAAGTCCAAAAGGTGATCCTGCCGGTGCATGGTGGGTATACGCCTTGCCTGAATCAGGCAAGGAATGGCGGGAAGGATTGGCTGTGCTTGATTCCTGGAGTGGAAATGGGTATTACGTGGAAATGACTGTTCCGGAATCCGGATTGTTTGTTTGGGAAGGAAAGGCGGCGAGCCAAGTTGAGAATAGCCCTGAAGCGGTGAATTCCATGGGGCAATATCTTCCGGGTGGGCAGGTACAATTGTTTGTCGATTTGAAGTTCAGCGGAAATGCCAAGGCGGTGTCCCAAATCGGGGACTTCTTGCCAACCCATTGGGCGGATCACATGGGGCTTCACGTTCCACCAAAAGAGGCGGAGGCGAGTTTTCTGGGCCCCTTCGAAGTCGAAAGCAAGAACCGCCTACCGGCCACCTTGGTCGAAAAGGGCACTCGAAAAAACCGGAATGAAAAAAGTGAATAGCGGTGTGAAAGGAAGTTATGGCGATACCTAGATCCACCAAAGTTCCAATAACGGATGGTGTATATGCGCCCAAATATGAAACTCTGCGCAAAATATTTTGGCTTCATTGCCGTCATTCCTCGGTGACGTACATCGGCAGAATGGTGCAAATGCTGGACGCATTCACCAAAGGGTTCAGCGATTATCTTTCCAAGGATACCGACCCAGCTGAATTTGCAGGGTTCCTGAGGGGCTGCTATCGTTGCCTCAACGACCACAAAGAAGGCTTGGCTCGGCTCCGTAATGCCGATCATTCCGGATTCAAGCTAATTCGTGGGGGGATGTCCTTCCGCGACCCGTTTTATGATCGTGTAACCGAATATGCATTCGAACCACTAGGATACCACGGAGATGATAAACCAAGTGAAGCATTGTGGACCTGGATGGAGAAGGGAATTCCTCTGACCTTAAATATCGAGGGCACGTTACGAGGCAGGAAATCGCTACCGCTTTTCGACGTTTCCGCGTACCCCTTCCCCGATCAAATTGGCGGCTATCCGTTCGTCCGAGATATTTTTATCCAGAACGGTGAAGACATTCCTATTACAGGCGTGTGGCAGCCGAAAAACCTGAAGGGCGGATGCCCAAACTTTTTAATCCAAGGCGAGAAGGCTCCCATGGCCAATCTCCCGATTCTGCGTACCGACACCCCGGCATGGGATGAAAGAATGAAAGATGGGTCGATCAACCATCATGAAGCGAAAAGCGAATTCGATCTCGGAAAATTTCCCGCCGTATGGCAGCTTGTCTGGGAAGATGATCGGTGGCGCAATGGGCGGGAGCCTATTGGGGAGGATGATTATCTCATAGGCCCGGATACTGATCTGCCGAAGGAGCCGCCTGTTGCTTTGCGGGATCCTCCGAAATTCCCCTGAGGGCGATTGGAGATTATCCAATCAATATTTGCGCGGGACCTGCGATTCTTGGCGCTTCAGACAAAATTTGTTGGTCGACTGTGATTTGTCTGGGATTGTGATGGGGGTCAACCTTGCTTGCAACCATCGAGCAGTGCTACGGGTAACTTTGGTACTCTAGGACAGCCGTCAAATCGCCTCAATATTTCCACAAAAGTCGGGAGGTCTATTCCACCAAGGCGAGTTTTTGATTTGGGGCTCCTATCAATTCACCTCGAACGGTTTCCCTCCGAATCTTAACGAATTCAGGCGATTTCGCGGATGCCCCTTCCCAGAATTAACCTTTGGGGCCATATTGGCCCCGGAAAATCAAGGTGTGTATTCACTCGGTTCCGAAGGCGCGATCTAGATCGAATATCCGGTCCGGCATAGGCAGAGCACATTGCCGGCCACCAAACATTCGAACACACTTTCGGGGGGATACCCATGAATTTCCGTTTCGCCTTAATCTTGCTTTCCGGCGTTCAGCTGGGCTGGTCGACGATTTCGCTGACCATGAAGGATCCCTCTGACATGGCCATTGCCGGCGTTTCCTGTGCCGTTGGAACCGGAGCGGCCTCCATTTCAGATGCGAGCGGAGCCCTTGTTCTCAGCTCCTCCGCCGGTATAATTCCCATCCGCCAGGATCTTACCAATAACCCGCTGTTGGATATTCCCGTCTCCACCGGGGAAAAAGCCGTCTTGTCCGTGTTCGACAGCCGTGGGCACCGGATTATCCAACGGGATATCCGGAATGGGGAATCCTTCGACTTTGCAACTTCCACCCCTGGCGTCTACTTTGTACGCATTACGGGGCGGAACCTGAATGTCAGCCAGAGCGTCGCCGTCATGGGCGGTCATCTGGCCTTTTCCGGAGTCTATCCTGCCAACGAGGCGCCCAATGCCCTTCGTAAATCGGCTGCGGCCGTTGATGTAGCATGCTCAAAGACCGGCTACGCCACCAAGGTTTTCCCCCTTAGCGATGGCGATGTGAAGACTATCGGGTTCGGCGCTCCGATCGGCCGTGCTTTCGACCGCACAAAATACCCCCTGATTCCCGATTTCAACCTTGAGGTGGCCGAGGACTTCAACACCGCCGATTGGGCGAATGGACTCACCTGGGATGGTTCGTATAAGAGTAATGATATCGTCTGGGAACCCAGTGACGGCGGCTTTGGTGATAATGCGGTCCGATTCAAACCGGATCATATTATTTTCAAGGACAATGCACTATTCATGAAGATGGAAAATATTCCACAAGCGAAGAGCATATCGCATTCCGAATCCCAGAATTGTGATAAAACAGCTGCCAATTCCGAATGCCCGGACAAGACAACGTTTAACGCGGATACAACTTCTTTCGTCAGTGGTGAAATCCGGACGACGAACAAGAATTTTCGGTTCGGCCGGTATGAAATCAACATTGATCCCCCGGACAATGGCACTGCAGTCGGCAATGCGGATGGTTTCCTCGCTGCGATGTTCACTTGGTTTACCCCGCGTGATTTGAACTGGCGTGAAATCGATATTGAAATCCTAGGGAACAAGCCGAGTTCCTTTTTGACAAATATGTTTTTCGGGAATAAACAACCCTCATACGCCCCGGCTTTAGAAAGCCCTGTATATCCCGCACCAGCAGGCTATGATCCAAGGACCGCTCATACCTATGCCTTTGAATGGTTACCGAAAACGGTGAAGTGGTATGTCGACGGCGCTCTGGTCCGCACGGAAGGCGTGGGTGGAACCACCACGAACGCAAAAGTCGAAATTTCACAAATGAATACCAAGGTGGTCATGAACTTTTGGAAACTCCGGGGCGGCGGCGCACCCATAGTAGGTGGAGTCGGTGCCAACAACAAGTATCCGATCGAAGCGAAGTTCGATAATTTCCGTTACTACCGTTGGGATCAGGATGGGGACAAGAAAACCTATCCGGAAACCGTTTGCCAGCTCAAGACTTCCAACGGTTGCCAGTAATAAATTGAGATAGAATCCGGGTCATGTGGAGTGACCCGGATTTTCCTCCCGGCTTTCCCCGAATTGTAAAGAGGTGGGTGATGGATTTGCGCAAGCTCGCAATCATAATTGCGATGGGTTTGAGCGCATGTGATTTCGGTCCCATGCCGCTGAAGTTGGGACAAGCTCCAAAAACCAATCCAGACGGCACTTTGTCAATACCGATGAATGTCGGTAGGGCGTTTGCCCCCACAGGGTACTTCTATAATGTCTGGCCACCTGCAGATACGACCTTCACAATTGTCGATCCCGAAAAATGGAACAACTTCCTTGCATACCAGAGCATCTACTTGCATCCGGCATGCAGGGACAGGGTAGCCAAGGATACCTTAGTCAAATACGACAGCGCATTGAGCGAACTTACAACTCCAACTGGATTCTATTCCGACTTCGATTGCAGCCAGTTCACCTATTCCCCTGTTTCTGGAGACGACCTCTATGGTGGTGTGTTCTGGTTAAAGGGAAATAATTTCGGCAACCATCCCGGTGTGAGGGTGAAAGGCGGAGCGCGAAAGGTGAAATTTTGGGCGCGTTCACTTTCGGGCAACCAGTCGGTCATGTTCGGGGTTGGCGTGGCTAATTTTTCCAGCCTTAAACCGTGGTTTTATTTCACCCCGTTTGCGGATGAATGGGGCACGACCTCGCCAATAAAGACAGCCATATTCGAAAAGCGCACGACAACCGATCCGGGTACCGGAATTAAAAAGGATACGGTCGTCGTGAAGGACTCCGTTCCGGAAGGATCGTATTACTCCGAATTCTTCAATCTCAACGAAAAATGGAAACTTTTCTCACTTAATCTCATCCAGTTGTATGGTTTTTCTCGACATCCGGATGGCTCGCCATACGACTCCCTTCCCGACCACAACCTAATCGGGGCCTTTTACTGGGCCATCGAATCCAATAAAATCACCGACACCAGCCACGTAACAGCCCCGATTCGTCTTTCGGACGGTACCATGCGCCAGGTACATTTCGGCGCCGCCACCATCCTGATCGACGGTATCCGCTATGAATAAGCCTTTGAATAAGCCTTTGCTTCCGTCCCCTTACCGGCTTTTCGCCGGTCCGACCGCCGCCCTCGCGCTCGTGGCCTTCAGCTTGGGGGTTCCCGCGCGCGCCAACGATTTCAGCTGCATCGGCGAGTCCGAATCGTACATCAAAGAGATGGACATGGGCTTGCTGAACAAGACCATCGACGCCCGCCTGGCGAAAGGGGATTCCCTCACCGCCAACGACCATTGCGTGATCGCCGAGCTGATGAAGAAGACCGGCGACACCCGCGCTCCCGGGGAATACGAGAAGGCCATCGCCGCGGACCCCGACGCGGCCGGGTATGAACTCTTCTACGCCCAGTACCTGCGTTGGACCCTCGGGCCCCGCTACCCCATCTGGCAGGAGTCCAAGGTCCATTACAACCGCGCCCTGGAGAAGGTCGCGAAGTACAAAGAGAAGGGGGAGCTGCTCCACTACCAGCAGGTTATCGAGGATTGGTCCGAGCGCGGCATCATCGACCTGCACGAGAGCGACGGCATCGTGCTCAACGATTCGCCCGAGAAGGCGCCCTCGCATTATGAACTCGGCTACGCCACGCTCAACTGCTTCAACTTCGCCGAATCGGAATGCGGCGAAGGCGACCTCGACAAGCAGAAGGTGGATGCGGTGCGCGATTACGCTGGCGAGCATATGTTCGCCCGCTCCCTGTGGCGCGCGGGTCCCGTGGGCTTTGATCTCAACGGCGTGCAGAAGAAACTGCTCCGCACCAAGGTGTTCGAGGAAACCAAGCACCGGCTGCGCCTGCGCACCCCGGCGGCCACTTTCGACGTCTTCTACGCCTATAAACACGGCGAGGACGCCATCATCCACAACTACTACTTCCCCAAGAGCTACAAGCCCAACAAGGTCGATTCGACCGGCAAGCCCGTGACCGACACCGCGGCCTTCGACAACGATCCCTTCGCCCCGGTGGTAGTGCACGAATACGGCGCCTCCATCGTGCGCCCGCTCAACTTCAACCCCTTCGCCGAATTCCTCCTCACCGGCACGGTGCGTTACATCGAGCGCCAAGGCACGGTGGAATTCTTCGGCCAGCCGCCCCAGGGCGGCGCGGTGCCGCCCAAGACCAGCGGCGGCGGCATCGGCTTCTTCGGCAAGGGCTACGCCGACAACGGCGTGGCGGTCGAGCGCATGAACCAATACGAACTGGGCGTCGACTGGTCCCGCTTCGTCGGGCCTGATAAGATTCTCAACCAGAACTTCGCCTTGTACCAGGACATCTCCGATTGGCAGTTCGCCCAGGAAGGCGTCACTCTCGATCGCAAGCGCTACATCTGGGCCAGCAAGCTCGACTACGCCTTCTACCGCCCCATCTCCTTTCCCTGGGGCCGCATGTACACCCGCGGCTGGCATTGGCGCGTGGGCGCCTTCCAGGACAAGGAATTCTGGGGCTCGAGCTACGGCCTCAAGGAAGACTATTACCTGGGCACCGAGCTGCGCGGCATCGGCGGTTGGGACCTGACCCTGCAATCGACCCTCATGAGGCACACCATCTACTGGCCCCCGGAGAACGACCCCTTCACGACGGATGAAATCCGCCGCGACAGCGTGATCCAAAAGAACACCCTGCGCTCGCAGTACCATCGCCTCAACCTCACCCCCCTCTTCCGTATCGTTGATGAGGAAGTGACTCCGGGCATGCCGCGCGCCGGATTCCTGGGGCTGCGCCCCGCCTTCGTGAATGTGTGCTTTCCCTTCCGCTGGGATTACGAGCTGGAAGGCCCCGGCGACGGGGCCCTGGTGGTGCGGGACACCCTCTCCGTCGACGCCGCCGGCCACTCGATCGAGACGGATACGCGCACCTTGGCCGCGGGCACCGTGCCCGGCTATTCCAACGTGTACGGCGGCGTGGAATTGTGGACCAAGTTGATCCACAACAGTATGCGCCCCATGTCGTTCATCTTCATGGCGGGAGTGTATTACGAGGACTACTACGATATCAAGGTAGGCCGGTTCCTGGGAACGACAAGACTGTACCTGGGGTTCTGATGAGGCGGTCCCTGCTCCTGGCGGCGTACGCGTTCGCCCACTGCATCCAAAACCCGGGGCAGGTCTCCAAGCCCCTGGTCAAAGCGGTTCCGCCGCCCGATTGGCAACTGGTCTGGTCGGACGATTTCGAGGGTAACGCGCTGGATACCTCCAAGTGGAGCTACCAACTGGCCTTCGGTTGCGAGCTGGGGATTTGCGGGTGGGGCAACAACGAATGGCAATTCTACACCGACCGCGCCAAGAACGCGCGCGTACAGGACGGAAAACTGATCCTGGAAGCCCATGAGGAACCGGTGGATTCGGCGTTCCGGGCGGCCTATCCGGGTTACGGGGATTCGGCCCGGCCGGGCGGCTACCAGTGGACCGCCAAGCCGGATTCCTTCAAGTATACTTCGGCGCGACTCACCACCTTGGGGCACGCCGATTGGAAGTTCGGCAAGATCGAAGTGCGCGCCAGGATCCCCGCGGGCGGGGACGGCGAGGGCTGCTGGCCGGCCATCTGGATGCTGCCCTCGGACACCGTCTACGGCCATTGGCCGAAGAGCGGGGAGATGGATATCATGGAGGCCTACGGGCCCGGGATGGACACGGTGCACCAGACCTTCCATTGGTGGGGCGGCGAGGGCACCAACGGCAGCTACGTGCAGACCATTTTCGCCGCGCACGCGCCCAGTTGGGCGGACGATTTCCACGTCTACGCGCTGGAGTGGTCGCGGGACAAGGCCGTGATGATGGTGGACGGCCAGGCGTACGCGACGCGCAAGAACAACGGCAGTCTGCGCCAATACCCGTACGTGGAGAAATTCCATCTGCTCCTGAACATCGCCATCGGGGGAGGCGCGCTGCGGCACGGGACCTTCGGCCTGACGCAATTCCCCCAGACCATGCTGGTGGACTACGTGCGCGTCTACCAGGACAAGAACAATCCGGATACGACGGGCGGCTGACGCCGTCCCGATCCCAGAGGTAAGTATGATCCGCAACCACCCGACCCCCGCAACCTCCCTGACCGGCTTCCAGGCCCCTGCGGCCGCTGCCGTGAAAGTCCTGGCATTCGCCGCCATGGGACTGGCCCTCTTGGGCGGTGCCCTGTCCGGGTGCGCCGGCAAAGCCAAACCCTCCTCCTCGACCGCCATTGGCGCGAGCGCCTCCGGCGCCACCGCCTCCGCGGGCAATCCCACCTTCGCCATCCGCTACCCCGGCAGCGAATACCTGATCGACTACGAGAAGTACGGCGAATTCAAGGGCGCGGGCACCAGCGACTTCCAATACGTCATCAAGAACCACCCGCTGCTCATCAAGGCCTCGGGCGAAGGCGTGTACCCCAATATCGATTGGGTGAAGCGCGATCCCCTCTGGGAGAAGGCCGATGTGCATCCCGGCCACCTGACCCATTGGAAGGAGCAGAAGGATCCGGCCAAGAAGTTCTTCATGTGGACGCAGGCCTGGGAGGAATGGGGCGTACGCCAGTTCTTCACCGCCGTGACCTTGAACGAGAACGGCCACACCCTGCAGGCCCTCAAGGCCTTCCACGCCGTCATCGTGAACTTTCCCCGTTCGGCCAGCTACAGCCAGGACGGCAAGTACGTGTGGTACGTGGCCCCGGCCTCGCGCCAGCAGATCGAAATCATCCTCACTAAACATCCCGAGCTGGGCCTCAGGTTCGATGGCTTCGCTTTCGACGTGAAGAACGGCGACGACACCGACCTGCGCAACGACATCATTACCGTGAGCCCGGGGCGTTTCACCGGCCCTTGGGTCGGCAAGGAAAACCCCGACGGGTACCCCGCCGAGGACTACGTGGTCGAAACCCGCGACCTGTCGGTACGCAAGCTGCCCCTCACCCTCAAGCATCCCGGCGAAGGGCTCTTCATCAACTACGCCAAGTACGGGCGCTTCGAGAAGGTCGGGGAGGAGGGCTACCGGTATGTGATGACCGATTCGGCGGGCCTGGCCAAGGCCGTGGGCGAAGGCATCTGGCCCAACACTTCGGACGTCATGGCGAACCCGCTTTGGAAGAAGATGGAAGAGAGCGGCTGGATGAGGAATTCCCACTGGGAGAACGTCGACTTCAAGGCCCCCACCCCGATGTACTTCAGTTGGGCCACCGCCGGCGAGGACCCCGGCCGCAAGCTGTTCTACACGGCCGAAGCCCTCAAGTATGCGGGCATGATGCAGAACGACATGGGCCTGATCGTGCAGGCGCTCAAGGCCTACCACGCCATCATGATCCACTTCCCGGGCACGGTCATGTACGCCCCGGAGAAGGCCTACCTGTGGTACGTGGCCAACGCGGCGCAGTCCAAGATCATCTACCTGTTGGATAAATACCCCAACCTCAAGACCGAGTACAAGGATGCCTTCGTGTTCGTGCGCAACGAATACGATATCATGCCCGAGAACGATGTGATCACCTGCAACCCCGGCCGGTTCGTGAAGGTCGCCTCCAAGGAAGAGCCCAAAGCCGCCAAGGGCAAACCGGCCAAAGCAGCCAAGGCTGATCCCGAGCCCACCGTCGTCGCCCAACGCGGCAAGGGCGAGGTGCAGGTGCGTCGCTTCTCCAACGGGCACTGGCAGATGTTCGTGAAGGACAAGCCCTTCACCGTGCAAGCCGTGCTGTACGAACCCACCCCGGTGGGCGATTCGCCTCACGACCACTCCCTACGCAACTGGCAGCAGGTGGACGAGAACAAGAACGGCAAGGCCGACGGACCCTACGACTCCTGGGTGGACAAAAATCACAACGACAAGCAGGACGCGGACGAGCCCACCGTGGGCGATTTCGCCTTGATGCGCGATATGGGCGTGAACGCCATCCGCTTCTACCACATGCCCATCAACCGCGTCGAGTACGACAAGGGCGGGATGAACAAGGCTCTGCTGCGCGACATGTACAAGACCTACGGCATCCGCGCCATCATCGGCGACTTGATGGGCGCCTACACCGTGGGCTCGGGCGCGGACTACGAAGTCGGCACCGATTACCGCGACCCCAAGCAATGCGCGACCATGATGAAGGTCATCCGCGACCTGGTCGAGGACAACAAGGACGAGCCCTACGTGCTGATGTGGCTGCTCGGCAACGAGAACAACATGAACAACCAGTACGGCGGCGTGAACGCCACCCATACCCTGGCGGGTGTGTACCCGGAAGCCTACGGCAGGTTCCTGAACGAAGTATGCAAGATGATCCACGAGATCGATCCCAATCATCCCGTGGGCATCGCCAACCTGGAATCGCAGTTGATCGAGACCTACGGCAAATGGGCTCCGGAGATAGACGTGCTGGGCATCAATTCCTACCGCGGCGCCGAGGGCTTCGGAAACCTTTTCAGCTACGCCCAGCTGCGCTTCGATCGCCCCGTGGTCATCACCGAATACGGCAGCGACGTGCTCAATGTCGGCAAGGACACGGTGTTCGTGGATGAGCGCAGCCAGCTGGAATACCACCGCAATGCCTGGGAGAACATCGTGGCCAACTCGGCCGGGCACAAGGGCACGGGCAACGCCATCGGCGGCATGATCTTCGAATGGGTGGATGAATGGTGGAAGAGCAACAAGGGTCCCAAGGAAATGCACGAGTACACCAAGGACAGCCCCATGCCCTTCCAGGACGGGTGGTCCTCGGAAGAATGGCTGGGGCTCAACGGCCAGGGACTGGGCAAGCATAGCCCGTTCCTGCGGCAGCCCCGCGAGGTATGCGGGTATTACAAGAAGGTATGGAACCATGCCCTCGCCTATGAGGCCAAGGACGGCAGAGTGGCGCCGTCGGGCAAGCTGGCGAGCGCGGGGAGAAGGAAGAAATGAAGACGGGATCGACACTACCAACTCAAACTTCCGCTGCAGGCTCCGAGAAAACCTCCGCGACGGGCGCGGACGCGCACCGCGTCCAGGGGGAATTCACCTCCATCGGGGGGGAATCCTGGTATCGTATCCGCAACTACGATTTGATGGATCCGTTCTTCATGACCATCGTGAGCGACAGCGACCATTGGCTGTTCGTCTCCAGCAACGGCAGCCTCACCGCCGGCCGCCGCAATTCGGGCAATGCGCTGTTCCCGTATTACACCGAGGACAAGATCCACGATATGGCCAAGGTGACCGGCCCCAAGACCATCTGCCGCGTCGAGCGGGATGGCGAGTGGGTACTGTGGGAACCCTTCAGCGATCGCTACCGCGGCCTGCACCGCATCGAGCGCAACCTCTACAAGGGCGAATTCGGCAACCAGGTGCGCTTCGAAGAAATCAACCACGACCTCGGCCTGGCTTTCTCCTATAGCTGGAAATTCTCGGACAAGTTCGGCTTCGTGCGCGAGTCCCGTATCGGGAACGTTTCGCCCCGGATCGTGAAGATTGATTTGGTCGACGGCTTGCAGAACCTGTTGCCTGCGGGCGTGCATCCCGATTTCCAGCTCATGTTCAGCAGCCTGGGCGACGCCTACAAGAAAAACGAGCTCGAGAGCGGCCCAGATTTGGCCATCTACAGCTTCAGCTCCGTGCCCGGAGACAAGGCCGAACCGATGGAATCGCTCAAGGCCAACACCTGCTTCCGTTTAGGGCTCAAGCGCCCGGTGGTGCTGATTTCTTCCAAGCAATTGAACGCCTTCCGTTCCGGGGCCCGCATCCAGACCGAGCATGATATGCGCGGGGCGCGGGGCGCCTATTTTGTGGGTACGGCCTTCACCTTGGAGCCCGAGGCCGGGGAATCGTGGCGTCTGGTGGCAGAAGTGAACCAGGGTCCCGCGGAAGTGGTCAACCTGCTGCAGCGCCTCGGCGGCGACAACCTGGAAAAGGAATTGGATAAGGAACTGGACGCCGATATCCGCCTCGGAACCGAGCGCCTCCGGAAAATCGTGGGCGCGGCCGATGGCCTGCAGAAGACCCGCGACGTGCCGGGCGTGAACCACCATTTCGCCAATTGCATGTTCAACGTGATGCGCGGCGGTATTTTCCAGGAAGGCTACGCCGTCGACAAGCAGGACTTGCTCGACGTGGTCAAGCGTTTCAACCGCGAGGCTTTTGCGGCCAACGCGGCCTGGCTCGAGGCCCTGCCCGCCACCACCCTCAACGCCGAATTGATCTCGAAAGTCGCCGCCCTCGGGGACGCGCGTCTTGAACGCATCGTGCGGGAGTACCTGCCGCTCTCCTTCTCGCGCCGCCACGGCGATCCCAGCCGTCCTTGGAACATCTTCTCCATCGATTTGAAGGACGACGAAGGCAACCGCATCCTGGCCTACCAGGGCAACTGGCGCGACATCTTCCAGAACTGGGAGGCCCTGAGCCTCTCCTTCCCGGAATTCGCGGAAGGCTTCATCCGCAAGTTCCTGAATTCCACCACCGCCGACGGCTACAACCCGTACCGCCTCGGCAAATACGGCTTCGACTGGGAAAAGCCCCACGCCAACGAGCCCTGGGCCCATATCGGCTATTGGGGCGATCACCAGTTGATCTATCTGCTGCGTCTGATGGAGTGGTCCCACAAGTTCAATCCCGGCCGGCTCGAAACGCTGTTGCGCCAAGCGGCGTTCGTCTACGCCGACGTACCCTACGACATCAAGCCCTACGAGGATCTGGTCAAGGATCCCAAGCACACCATCGATTACAATCGGGCGCGCGAGAAGCAGATCCAGGATCGGGTGGACCGCCTCGGCATCGACGGCCAATACGTCGAGAACGCCAAGGGCGGCATCCACTCCGTGAACCTGGCCGAGAAACTCTTGGTGCCCTTGCTCGCCAAGGTCTCTAACTTCATCCCCGGCGCGGGCATTTGGCTCAACACCCAGCGGCCCGAATGGAACGACGCCAACAATGCCTTGGCCGGCTTCGGCCTGTCCATGGTCACCCTCTATTACGCCCGCCGCTACGCCGCGTTCCTGAAGGACCTGGTGATCAAGGCTCCGGCCGCCAAGATCGCCTTGTCGCGCGAAGTCGCGGCCTGGCTGGCGCGAACCGCCGAGGCCATGGACGTGTTCGGCAAGGCGTACCTCGCCAAGCCCGGCGTCACCGCTGCCGCCGTCACCTCGGCGTCCGCTGCCTCGGCGTCCGCTGCCTCGGCGTCCGCTGCCTCAGCGCCCGGTGCTTCACCGCCCGGTGCTTCACCGGCCGGTGCTCCCCACGCCCGCGGCCTCGTGGAACCTCTGGGCCGGGCTGCCGCGGCTTATCGCAAGGCCTTGTACGCGGACTCCTTGTCCGGAGACAAGACGGAAATCGAGTCCTCCGAGCTCTTGCGCTTTCTGGATCTCACCCTCGCCTATGCGGACCAGGCCATTCGCCGGAACAGGCGCAGCGACGGGCTGTACCACTCCTATAACGTGTTCAATCCCGAGACCATGGAAGTCCGCGCCTTGTACGAGATGCTGGAAGGCCAGGTCGCGGTGCTCTCTTCGGGATCCCTCGACGCGCGCGAAGCCATCGCCGTGCTTGAAGCCTTGCGCAATAGCCGCATGTACCGGGCCGATCAGCATTCCTATATGCTTTACCCGGACAAGGAACTGCCCCGCTTCATCGGCAAGGCCGTCATCCCGCGCGAGGCTTTCGCGGCTTCGCCCCTGTTTAACAAGCTGGTGGCCGACCGCAATACCTCCCTGGTCGCAGCCGACATCCGCGGCGATCTGCACTTCAACGGGGACCTGAAAAACGCGGGCGATCTCGCCGCGTCGCTGGACCGCCTCAAGGCCGCCGGGTACGCCGGGCTCGTCGTTCAGGAACAGGAAGCCATCCTGGGCTTGTTTGAAAAGGTCTTTGACCACCAGTCCTTCACCGGCCGCTCAGGTACATTCTTCGGCTACGAAGGGTTGGGTTCCATCTACTGGCACATGGTCAGCAAGCTGCTGCTGGCGGTGCAGGAAAACTTCTTCGCCGCCTTGGACGCCGGCCTGGCCGCCGAAACCAAGCGCCTCGGCGATCTCTATTACGACGTGCGTTCGGGCATCAGCTTCAACAAAACGCCGGACGTGTACGGCGCCTTCCCCTCCGATCCTTACTCCCATACGCCCGCGGGCGCGGGGGCCAAGCAGCCCGGCATGACCGGCCAGGTCAAGGAAGAAGTCATAACCCGGCTCGGCGAACTCGGCGTGCGCATGGCCGGCGGCGCCATCCGCTTCCAACCCGCCTTGCTGCGCAAAAGCGAGTTCCTGGAAGCGGCCGGGTCGTTTGAATTCTTCAACGCGCAGGGCGCATCCGAATCCCTGCGCCTGCCTGCGGGCGCCTTGGCGTTTACCGTCTGCCAGGTTCCCGTGGTGTATCATCTCTCAGACCATTCGCAAGTGAAGCTGACCCGTTCGGGCGCGTCGTCCGCCGTTTCCGACGCCGTCGCCACCCCCGCCACCGACCTCGTCCTCAGCGCGGAAATCTGCCGCGACCTCTATGGCCGCACCGGAAAAGTCACCCGCATCGATGTCTATATCCCTAGGAGCATCCTACTATGAGCACCGATTCCACCGCCGCCATGGCCGTCAAGATACCCGCCGCGGCCGCGGCCGGGCACACGCTGCCCATGGGTCAGAAGATCGCCTACGGCATCGGCCAGCTGGGCAACTCCATGTTTCCCGCCGCCCTGGGCGTGTTCATGGTAGTGCTCGTGCAGGGCCTCGGCATGCCGCCTGTGCTGTGGGGCATCGTCTTCTTCCTGCCGCGCGTCTGGGACGCCATCATCGATCCCCTGATGGGCTTCATCACCGACAACACGCGCTCGAAGTACGGCCGCCGCAAGCCGTATATCGTGGTCGGCGCGGTCCTGGCCGGCCTCAGCTACATCGCCATGTGGCAGCTCAATCCCGCCAACGGCGTGATGCACAACTTCATCTATTTCACCATCCTCTCGTTGGTGTTCTACACCTCCCTCACCATCTTCGCCGCTCCCTACGTGGCCATGGGCTATGAGATGAGCACGGATTTCCACGAACGCACGCGCCTGATGGCGGTGTCGCAATGGATCGGCCAATGGGCCTGGGTCATCTGCCCCTGGTTCTGGGTCCTCATCTACGACCCCAAGCTCTTCCCGTCGCCCGACGCCGCCGCGCGTACCTTGGCCATCTGGGTCGGCCTCGGTTGCACGCTCATGGCCATCGTCCCCGGCCTGTTCGTGGACAGTCCCTCGAGCGAGCATGATACCACCTTGAAGCCGCTCAACCGCAAGAGCTTCGGCTCCAACGTCAGGAACCTTCTCGACGGATTCAAGGAATCCTTCGCCAACAAGCCCTTCCGCAAACTGTGCATGGCCACCTTCCTGGTCTTCAACACCTTCAACTGCATCGCCGCCTTCTCCTTCTTCATCATCGTCCACTACATGTTCGGCGGCAATCCCGGCTCGGCCGGCACCTGGCCCGCCTGGAACGGCTCCGCGGGCGCGCTCTGCACCTGCTTCCTGGTGCTGCCCGTGGTGACCCTCCTCTCCCAGAAGTTCGGTAAGAAGGCGGCCTTCATCATCTCCCAGTCCATCTCCATCATCGGGTACGTGCTGTTCTGGTTCTGTTTCGTGCCGGGCAAGCCCGCCCTGATGTTCATCCCCCTGCCCTTCTTCGCCTTCGGCATCGGCGGCCTGTTCACCTTGATGATGTCCATGACCGCCGACGTGTGCGACCTGGACGAGTTGAACACCGGCGCCCGTCGTGAAGGCATCTTCGGCGCCATCTATTGGTGGATGGTGAAGTTCGGACTCGCCTTCGCGGGCCTGCTCAGCGGCGTAGTGATGAATGCCGTTCACTTCGACGCCAACGCGTCCGTACAGGCGCCCGGCGCCATCACCGGTATCCGGGTGGCCTACTCGGTGCTCCCCGTCGTGGGCACCCTGCTGGCGATCGCGGTGATGTGGAACTACGACCTCTCGGAAAAGAAGTCGAAGGAGGTTCGCCGCATGATCGAGGAGAGAAAGGCCAAGCTGGCGGTCTAGTCCCAAGGCCTCTCAATCCTTAGGTGGAATTGCGAGCCGGGCCTTCGGAGTTCCTAGGCGGAATTCCTGGCGGCGTACCGCTCGCACCGCCTTAAGCCGAATTCCTGGCTGCGTTGATATTGGCCGCCATGGATTTCACCACCATCTTCGCATAGGCCTCGAGGGCGCCCTTGGGATAAGCCTCGGGATTCTTCCGCACCGCCTTCACCATCCCCATCGCGTACTGCTGGATCACCAGCAGCGGCAGGATGATCCGTTCGCGCAGATGGATGGATTCGCGCACGGCCAGGTTGTTCTCCAAGAGTTTCTGCTGGCCCGTGATCTCCTTGAGCAGGCCCTTGGCGTCCGTGGCTTCCTTGTAGATGCGCCGCCAGAAGCGGCCGTACTTGCGATCCTTTTCCAGGTAACGCGTCAGGGGGAAATAGGATTTGGACAGGCTCATCATGGCGTTCTCCACCAAGGTGCGGAAGAACAGTGACGAACGGTACAATTCTTCCAGGCGGCGGCGCCCGCCGCCGCCGGGACGGCGGGTAGCGATGAGCTTGGAGAGGCCGACGCCGACGCCGTAGAAGCCGGGGATGTTCTGCTTCATCTGGCTCCAGGCGCCCACGAAGGGGATGGCGCGGAGATCCTCGAAGCGCAGGGATGCGGACTTGCGGCGCGTGGGCCGGCTTGCGATGTTCAGCATGTTGTAATAGCTGAGCGGCGTCATCTCCTCCAGGTACGGGATGAAGAGCGGATCCTGGCGGAAGCGCAGATAAGCGTCAAGGCTTTGCGCGGAGAGCCGGTCCAGCAGGCGGATGTCCTCGGGAAGCAGATCGGGTTGCTCGGGCGGGAAGAGCTTATCCTCCAGGCCCGCAGTGAGGAGTTGTTCCACGTTGAAGCGCGCGGCTTCGGGCGTGCCGAAGTTGGAGCTGATGGTCTGCCCCTGGATCGTGATCTGGATTTCGTCGTGCTCGATGTCCGCGCCCAGGGAGCGGTAGAACTTGTGGGTGTTGCCGCCGCCGCGGGCGGGCGGGCCGCCGCGCCCGTCGAAGAAGATCGCGCGTATGCCGGCTTCGCGGGACACGCGCGTGAGATCGCGCTTGGCCTTGTGGATGGCCCAATTGGCGGTGATGTATCCGCCGTCCTTGGTGCCGTCCGAGAAGCCGAGCATGATGGTCTGGGACTTGCCGCGCTGGGCCAAGTGCTCGGCGTAGACGGGAAGCGCGTACAGGCGGCGCATGATGGCTTCCGCGTGCTGGAGATCCCCGATGGTCTCGAAGAGCGGCACCACGTCCAACCGCAGCTGGCCGATCTTCCAGCCGGACAGGCGCGCCAGCACCATCACCTCCAGCACGTTGAGCGCGGAGTTGGATTGGCTGATGATGTAGCGGTTGAGGCCGCGTTCGCCGTTGGCCTTCTGGATGGCGCGCGCGGCCGCCAGGGAGGCCAGGGTGTCGTAAGCCAGGGGATCGAGATCGCCCGGGTTGAACCCGGCGGTCAGGTCCGGAGCGCGCAGGCATTTTTCCAGGAAGGCGAGCTTGCCCTCCTCGGGGAGGCCGGCATAGCCTTTCATCTCCGCGATCAGTTCGGCGGCGGATTTGGAGGCCGATACTCCGGATGCGGCTCCGTATCCCGATGCGGAACCGGATGCGGGAACTTCGCCGTCTGCTTGGGACGGGCCTCCGCGGCCGCCCCGGGGCCAGCTGCCTTTGCGTTGGGGCTTGAGGACCGTCAGGGAGCCGCGTTCGGCCAGGCGCGCGAAAATCTCTTCGAGGGCGGCGGAGTGGATGCGGCTGTCCTGGCGCAGATCCAGCGCCGCGAAATGGAAGCCGAAGGTCTGCACCTTGTAGATGAACTCGTCCAGGCGGCCCATGAAGAGGCCCTGATGGTTTTCCGCCAGTTCTTTGCGCAGAGGCTTGAGATCGCGGAGCAATTCCTCCGGGGCCGCGTAGCCGTGATCGGGGCGCGGGTCGGCGGACAGGGACAGGGTGTCCTGCAGGCGATCGCGGATGGCCTGCAGGGGCTGGATGATGCCGTCGAAGGTGAGGCGTCCGAGCAGATGCTCCAGGTCCTGGAGGTAAAGGTTGAGTACGCTGGCCTTGAGCGCCTGCGCCACCTTGAGCGTGGTCTCGGAGGTAACGAAGGGGTTACCGTCCCGATCGCCTCCCGGCCAGAACCCCAGTTCCACCTTGGGCCGGTGCAGGAACGGATCCTGGCGCTCTTCGGCCAGGGACGACACGATGCGGTCCGCGATGGCGGGCAGGGTGCGGTAGAAGATGTGCTCCAGGTACCAGATGAGGCTGCGGGCCTCTTCCACCGGCGTGGGCCGCTGGCGGTTCTGGAAGCGGGTCTTGCCCATCTGCAGCAACAGATCATTGATCACCGGCAGCTGGTTCCCGGCGATGGCCTCGTTCAGATCCGTGATGATGCCGAGAATGGAGTCCGGATAGAACTGGGTGGGATGGGCTGTGAGCACGATGCGGATGCGGTAGTCCGCCAGCTCCTCTTCCAGCAGATCCTTCTTGCGCTGATCCTGCACGCGCGCGAGGAAATGGGACAGGCTGCCCGGCCCTTCCAAATCATTCACGGCGGAGAAGGCCGCGTCCTCGAGGGCGTCGAACAGCACCACCTGGCGTTCCACCAGTTGCAGGAATTTGAAGAGGAATTTCAGCTTAGCTTCGAAACCGATCTTGCCCGCGCGTTCCTTGAACGCCCGTTCCTTGAACGCCCGTTCCTTGAAGAACTGCTCGACGATTTCCGCCGGGGATTTTCCCGCCTGCAGTTTTTCGCGGCAGGCGTTGGCGAACAGAGGCAGCTGCACTCCGGTATCGGCCAAGTCCTCGAAGGGCAGGCCCAGGAACAGCCCGTTGTAGAGCTGGTATTTCATCGCCACGCGCTCGTTGAAGGCCTGATGGCGGGGGTCCATGCGCGTCATGCCGCGCCTCCGGTTCCGTCCTTGCCCTTATCCCCGTCCTGTCCGTTGTCTTTGCCCTTGCCTTGATAAGGCTTGGGTTTGATCCCCAGCAGTACGCCCTCGCGCCGCATCTTGGCCAGACGCTCTCGGTAGATTTTCTCCAACTCCGGATTCTCCACCAGGGCCCGTACCGCGCGCTCCGACCTTGCATCGCTGAAGGTGGTCTGCAGGATTTCGTAGCCTTCCCCGAAGATCCAGTTGCATAACAGCGCGGTCGCGGGCGGCTCCTTCATCACCGGTTTGTCCTCCACCAGGACCAGGGTCACCTGGTTGCGGAAGTCTCCGGGCTGGATCTGGTATTGATCGTCCACGATGTAGTTGGAGCCGGCAACGCGCACGGAAGGGAAATCCTCCTTGCCCAGCTCTCCCGGGAACATTTCCTGGTAGGCCACGGAATATCCTTGTTCCGCCAAGCGGATCAGTTCGAAGCGCAGGGCCTGCCGGGCCCGTTCCCGCCGCACTTCGCGGTCAGGTTGGGAAAATCCTTGCAGGTACGCGTCCAGGCCCATCTCGAAATCCGCGTCCGGAAGATTCTTCCCGTGGCCCGGCAGCACCTTCCAGCTTTCCAGATCCACCCAGATCATGGGCCTGGCCTGCTGGGCTTGGGCCTCATCGAGGTTGAAAAATTCCAACAAGGCATGGCCGCCCGTACGGAGTCTATCGGTTTCGTAGTGTTCCACCACGCCATACTCGCGGCCGGAAGGATCCTTCAACAGGAACTGGGGCTTGGGAGGGGTTCCGGCGATCATGAAAAAAGGTTTGAGAGACATTATGCGGTACCTCGGACGGCTTGGCGGGCGAATCCTGCTCTGCCCCGTGCAGAGGGGGTTGCCATTAGTGAATGCGGAATCCCGCCGCCGCGACGGACCGAAGGCCTGAAGCCGACCGCAGATGGCCCGGTGACGGCCCCGCGCATCCATCGGGAAAGTTATAATTTTCCCCTAACAGGGCGTTGAAGAAGTATCCCCGACGCCGGGGAGTCTTCTTCAACGCCCTGTTGAACCCTGAAAGCGGCACCCATGGCCTCTAAAGTCCTGATCCGATTCGCACCCTTTTTTACGCGCGCCAAAGCCGCTTTTCCCGCCGTCGCCTTTTTCGGCGGTTTCATCTGGGACGCCGCGACCTTGGGCCAATCCATCCAGGCTTTCGATCTTTACAGCCTGCTCGCATACCTTCTCCTGGCTGGGGGAATCCTCATCTGGATGGGGCGGCGCGGCTTCATGCACGGACCGGCCGCCCATGCGCATGCTCCGGTGACATCCATGGAACCCGGCGTTCATGCAACCGGGTCCGACCAGGCGGCCGTGACAGGCGCGCCCGGAGATGCTCTGGCACACGAACCGGAAAAGCGATCCGGGTTCGCCAAGGCCCTGACCTGGTTGCGCCAGGACGGTCCCGCCTTCTTTCTCCAGTTCATCTTCGGCAACCTGTTCAGCTCGCTCACCGTGCTCTACTTTCTCAGCTCCAGCTATCTGCCGGGCTTCCTGCTGGTGCTGGGCCTGGTCGCCCTGCTCATCCTGAACGAATTCCTGGAAAGCCAGTACCACCGCTTCACCATCACCTGGACGCTCTTCGGCGTCTGCGCCATCCTCTTCCTCAACTTCGCCCTGCCGCACGTGGTCGGCAGCATCCATCCCATCTGGTTCTTCATCAGCACGGCCGCCGGAACGGCCATGGTCTTCCTTCTGAAGAAGCTTTCACCCAAGGCCCGGGGATCCACCTGGCCCATCGTCGCCACGGCGCTTACCCTGGTGCTGCTGTTCCTGATCAACGCCATCCCGCCCGTCCCGCTCGTCAAGAAACGCATGGCGATTTGCCGCAGCCTGGAGAAAGTCGAAGGACAGTACGTCGCGGAAATGGAGAAACCGCCGTTCTATTCCTTCTGGCGTAATTCCGAGTCCGTGGTCCGCCAGCGCAGCGGGGAAAAGATCTACTGCTTCACCTCCGTGTTCATGCCCACCAACATCAAAACCACCCTCTATCATGTTTGGCGGTTCGACGACCCCCGCAAGCATGGCTGGGTGGAGACCACGCGTATCGGCTTTCCCATCCATGGAGGCCGGCAGGACGGCTTCCGGGGTTACTCCTTTAAGCAGAGCCTGACACCGGGACGCTGGGAAGTCCGGGCCGAAACGGAGACCGGCAGGGTTCTGGGCACCATCCATTTCCGCGTCGAAACCACCGCCGATAGCACCATGGAGTTCAAGAAGCTCTTCCTGAAATGACCGCCGGGGGCCCGCCCCCAGCCTTACCGGCTTCGCCAATCCGCTTATAATTTGTGCGGGTTTGCACGATGATCCCCGAAAATTCGCATGTTCCCTCGGG
>Ga0209515_10003052_pt1 | contig 24519 bp, 20 predicted proteins | sample Subgroupgradi54m_FD_187454 | JGI IMG/M metagenome (GOLD analysis project Ga0209515, IMG submission 187454) | Subsurface groundwater microbial communities from S. Glens Falls, New York, USA - GMW60B uncontaminated upgradient, 5.4 m (SPAdes)... ... | reverse complement strand
CACCCTTCGGAGTGCTTTGCTCTTTGTTGAATTCTCGACTCATCTCAAAAATTACACAATGTACTTACGCAAAATACTATACTTATCCCCATTGCCCACGGGGACTTCCAACATAAAGCTTGATAAATTCATTGAAGAGCTCATCTCCTAAAGTTTCGTTCAACATTTTTTCTGGATGAAATTGAAATCCATATATTGGACGATTCTTATGACGAATAACTTCCGGACCATGAACGGACTCTGCCAAAATCTCTAGGTCATCGGGAAGTGTATCAATAACCCATCGATGGGCATCATACGCCATAAATTCTTTTTGGCCTTGAAAGATCGGATGCTCTTCCCTCACCTTGATCAGCACCGGCTTTCTTTCTTGAGTTCCCTCTCCCCTATCTTTGAGTTTTCCCCCAAAAGCAACTGCAATAAGTTCACAGCCATAACAAATTCCAATAGTGGGAATGGTGCTTTTTTGAATCAGCTCTATTTCTCCCTCTAATTTTTCTCTATTGTATTCAATGGGAAATTGACTGCTTCCCGAAAGAATAAGTAAATCGAAGTTTTGAGTATCCAGTAAGGAAACAGACTGCCAACCAAAAACCTCGGCATCACTTTGTATGAGATTTAAAATATTTTCCAGAGGAATCCCGCTGTTGTTTACAATTGCGACACGCATAATGATTGAAAATAAGTATTCTTATTTTAGCATGACACAGTCATATCCATTACTCCGGCGGCAGGAATTTCTCGCTGACGGCGCGTAATTGGTGGTTTCGTAAAGCCGAAACATCGCCGCTCTTTTCGAATCCTGACGAAAGCCATTCTAATGGATTTCTCCGCCAGAGCACTCCAGAATACAAAAAACCGCCCTAAAGCGGTTTTTTGTATTCTGTCGTTTGCTCCGGCGGCAGGATTCGAACCTGCGACCAATGCGTTACATGTAATCCCATACTTTCGTAAAGGCACGGACTATATCTTTACCATCCCCTTTCGGGATTAGGTACTCTGGTATCTAGTCTCTACGGCGCTCTCGACTTTCGTCGAGTTCCCTCGGTATTAGCATGGCCGCTCAAAAACATTAAGCCGACGTTAGCGTTCACCGATATCCCAAAGAGTTCATCTTGGAGTTTCCCCCAAGAGCTGCCTCACTCAACAGCGCACTGCTCTACCACTGAGCTACACCGGAACAAATGACACAATAAATATAAAGAACGTAAGGAAAATCCTTGTCCATGTCTTCGCTCGGCTGAAGAGCACATGAGGACATGTTCTCTTCTCCTCGCTAGCCATAGTAGGAAGATTGTAGCAGAAAGTTCACAAAATGCAAAGAAAATATTACTATTTCTTCTTTGTCACCACAGTCTTTCCATTCGCTTTCTTCTCCTCGCACTTGGGGCAAATACAGCCTTTGGGTTTGATGTATTCGTTCCAATATTCTTTGCCGTAGTCGTAGGTGATCTCTTCGCCGAGCATGATATTCTTCTTCGCCTTGATCCAAACATGCCCCTTCAAAATCTCCGCTTCGGCATTCGAGCGACAGGAATGATTGAAATACCGTGCAGTGTTCCATCGTGGTGAGCCGTCAATGTCGATATTTTTATTGAGATTAAAGATATATAAATTGTGCGTATTGTCCCCCTCTTCGTTCGTGATCACACGCCCAACATATTCGATGATCTTTTTCCCTTTCGGAATCGGCTCCATGGCAAAAATTCCGAGCCCTGCCTTTGTGCGGCCGACACGAAGTTTGTATTGCACATTGTTTTCTTTGCGAATTTCAATCATGGTATGAAATAAAAAAATGAAAATCGCGCTTCCGCGATATTGATTGCACTATCATACTGCATTCCTTTTGTTGTCGCAAGGAAAAAATAAATTATCTTAAGGTGTGCGACCGCACACCTTAAGATAATTTGTTTGCGTAAAGAATATGTAAAGAAAAAGCTAAAGCAATAGGGTGGGCAAGGGTAAAGTAACGGAAAAATTTGACAATATTTTAAAATAGATTAGTATGTGACCCAGTTCGGGCTAAATTCCTCCTCTGTGAATATCAGGGGGTGCATTTTGTCCCCCCTGTTCATTCCCAAGTTACTTCAAGAATGTCACACGAAGATACCTGCCCGCAACGATGTAGCATTGTTTCACCTTTCGTAGTTCAATCAAAGAAGGAGTTTTATATGAAAAGCAACTTGAACATGAAGTCTCTCATCCTCGCAATCAGCTTGGCATTCGGCAGCATCTCAGTGGCATCCGCCACTGAGTACACCAACAACAGCGGCGCACAAGGCGGCAGCACAACTGCGAACACCGGTTCTGGTTCGTGGGGCTTTGCCGGCATTACCGACGTTGCAAGCGGTGGCCAAAGTTTGGGGCAAGGGGCAAGTGGTTCGACCTCGCCAGGTGTTGCCGCAGTGAATCAAAGTAGCTCCGGCTATATGTCGGAAGGCTCCATGATTTCTGCCGGCGCAGTGTACTGGGGTGCAGCAAGTGGCAACTCGAGTGGCACCAATGACATGCACCAAAATGCTACCTCTTCGGCGGTGGTCGTTGATGCTCATTTCGCTGCCGGCTGGGTTGGTGTTTCCCAAAATGCCACCCAATGGGAAGGACAAGCTGCGGGCGTAAGTGCCTTCGGCTACGCTTCGGGCAATGCCTACGCAACACAGCTGCAACAAGCTGCCCAGAACTCTTCGGGTGGCGCGATTGCAATCAACTGGCCTGCTGCAGGTGCCGGCATCTCAGCAAGTCAAGGTGCAGTCCAGCAACAAGCAACTGGGACCAGCGTCTACAGTACCAACAACGGCTTTGCCACGGCTGGTACGCAACAAGTCCAGAGCACCCATCTGGACCAAACGACCTCCTCCGGCGCCGTTGCGTTCTAAAGTAACTGTCCTGTAAACTAGGACAATACCAAGGGTCATGCGTGTAAACGCATGACCCTTTTTTTATTTTCTATTTTTAAAAATCCTTCTTTTGCAACAGTAATTCATATAAAAACTTGACAGAAATTGAAAAGTAGATTAGTATCCACATTGGAGTTTGCAAGGGTAGTGAGCGCGTCGCTTCTTTATTGAGGTATGCGTTTTTATTTTTGCAGACACTTTTGTTCGTTGTCACGGTACTAAAATGCTTAGCTAAGCAAATTTTTTTTCTTTCAATGAAGCATCCAAAAAGGAGTATCTTGTATGAAAAAGCAATTTTCACTCGCAGTATTGCTCATGGCAATCAGCGCTTCCCCTGCCTTTGCGCAAACAACCCAAGTGCAAGGCATGACCAGCACCAGCACGAACATGGTCGGCGTCAATTCCGACTCGAACGTGAAGGATGTCGGCAACGTCAACATCACCAACAACGGCACAATGGCATCGCCAAACATTGCCATCCCGAGCGGGCAAACGCCGTTCCTTTCCACCCTGTGGTCAGGAGCAGCAAACGTGAACCCCGCTTCGGTGGAACTCCTCAAGCGTTACCTGGACCAGTGTCCGCGGTCATACGTGAAGGGTGCAAAACCGGTCAAGGGTGAGGGATTTGATGGGCGGACGAAGATGGTATTCAACCCGCTCGCAAACTTCGTCAAACTGAAGCGAGACGTGAAGGATCCCAGTGTCGACACCATTCAGGTGACCTCGTCGAGCGTCTTCAACGAAAAGTTCGTATGCCTCGGTACCATCCTCGTCTTTGCAAACCCCGACAAGGCAGCCGAAGTCGATGAAAACGCGACCCAAATGGACGCGGAAACATTCGCTGCCGAAAAACTTGGCGGGTTCAATTTCGCACTCTTTTCTTATCGTGCATCGACGGGGGTAAACTCCGGCGTACAAAGCGAGGGCAAAGGCTTCGGCGGGAGTGCAATCTTTGGCAAAATGCTCGGTGCAGCCCTCGGCAACTTGGGCGGTGGCATTGGAATGCAAGACGGCATGACGAATCAAAACCTGCAACTCAGTGACATCATTTTTGTCACTGCACGCGGAGACTTTGGTCCGGATGTTGCCTATTTTGATCCGATGAAAGCGTTGCCTGGTCCTTCGGAATACGAAGCCAAGCTGTTGAACGGCTGGAAGGAAGCTGCGGCTCAAACCGAAAAAGCAAATGCCGAAAAAGCAGCTGCCGAAGCGAAAGCGAAAGCAGCCGAAGCTGAATTGGCCCGCTTGCAATCTATTGCTGTTGCTCCAAAAACCTGCGCCGCACCTGTCGTCAAAAAAGTCGGGGTGAAAGCACCTTTGGATAATTGCAACAAAGCTGCAGCACTTCCGGCAACGCCTCCTGCCCAAAAAGTAGGAAGCATTGAAGGCAAGATGCTCCACGCCGGTGCAACGGTCGAAGCAAAAGCGGTCGAGATGAAAAAAGAAGTCGAAGTGGCAAGTGTGGAGAAGAAAGAAGTTTCGACTCCCGCAAGCACTGAAGTAGCGACAACAACTGAAGCTCCGGCAACAGTTTCGGAAACTCCGCGATCTGTGGTGGAGCCGAAAGAAGTCGTGTTTGCCAGCCCAACGATTTCTGAGGCTGACCGGACCAAAGCTCAAGCTTTTGTTGCTCAGAAACAAACCCTAAACTAAGTACCATTCGTTCGCGATGCGAACACGCTGCCCCACTCTTCGGAGTTGGGGCAGTTTTTTTATACAGAGCGTGCACTATTTTTTTTGTGCGCTATAATCGAGGCATGGATATATTTACGATGATACTCGTCGTCATTGGCCTTGCTGTCTTTGAATCAATCAACTCTATCGACAATGCGGTGATTAATGCAGAAGTGCTTGATACAGTCGGACCAAAAGCGCGCAAATGGTTTCTCACGTGGGGAATTTTCTTCGCAGTGTTTGTGGTACGCGGACTGCTTCCCTTCATTATTGTATGGTCGGCAATACCGGCACTTGGGCCAATTGGTGCACTCACTGCAACCTTCTCAAGTGACCCGAAAATTATAGGTGCCATTGAAGCTGCTGCGCCAGTACTCCTTCTTGGTGCGGGGGTCTTTCTCTTATTTCTTTTTCTGCACTGGATTTTTCTTGAAACAAAACGCTTTGGACTCAAGATTGAAAAATTTTTTTACGAGAATGGACTTTGGTTTTATGCGAGTACTTCCCTGCTTCTTGTCCTCATCACTTGGGAGGCACTCAAGGTCAACCCTCTTCTTGCTTTTGGTGCAACGATCGGTGCGGCAGGATTTTTTATCACCCACGGATTCAAAGAAAATGCCGAGCGTGCAGAAATTGAACTCAAGACCGTAAAACGCTCCGACATGAGCAAGCTTCTCTATCTCGAAATGATCGACATGGCATTTTCCATCGATGGCGTGCTCGGTGCATTTGCCTTCACCTTTGCAATACCACTTATCTTGGTTGGCAACGGTCTCGGTGCACTTGTGGTACGACAAATCACGCTCTCAAATATTGAACACATTAAAAAATATGTTTTCCTGAAACACGGCGCAATGTATTCCGTCCTCGCGCTTGGCGTCGTGATGATACTTGAAGGATTCGGACTCCACGTCCCTTCGTATGTCTCTCCGCTTCTCACTTTTGCAACCATCGGCTATTTCTTTGTGATGTCCAAGAAAGACATTGCCCAGAGCCTCGCTTAAGGAACTTTGACGATGAAGTGTGTCACGATGTGGTCGCTTCCACGAAGGAATTCTCCGAAAATATGATACGTGCCTGATGAAGGCACATCGATACTTGCTTCAAGGTCAGGGCCAAAAGCATCAGGAACTATCATGTGCATCATGTGCCCTCCCATGCTCATATGATCGTGTGGTGACACAAGTCCAAGTGCCGTTTTTGTAGTAGTGAGGAGTGCCGTTATTCCTGTTTCGGGGAGCATTGCATGCTCATGAACAAACTGTGTGAGGTCGTCTTTCACCACGGCAACGTGCATTGGCGCAGCGAGGTAGGGCTTCATATCAGTGACGGGAACACCATCTTTTTCAATATGGTAGTTGAGTGTCAGTGTACTGCCTCCATGAGTATGCGTGTGCATATCCATACCCGCCATACCCTGCATGTCATTTGCTGTTTCTTTGGTTGCCTTTGTATCAAGCGTCACTACATATCCATCAAAAGTTTTTTTCGTGGTGAAGTCGGATGCAGGATGAACCGGTGATGGTCCGCCGAGTACATCGACCACAAACTGTTCGTGCTTGTGCACCGTACGCACCGAATAATCAAGTGCGATTAAATATCGCCCCGCCACAGGAAATGTATACGTGAGTGGGTACACTCCGCTCTCCTCCATGCTCTTACTAATTGGCGTGTTATCTTCAACATGAATGTGTGCGAAGTGAGCAAAATCTTCTGAGATAATAATTGTGTGGAGGAGTCGGTCATGCTCGATGGTCATATCTTTGAGCGGTGCGCCCGATTCTTCCATGTGGAAATTAAGTATCACTGGGACTCCCGCAATGGGAAATTGTGGACTCATTATGAGTGTCGTCTTTGGCGCTGAAGGTCGCAGTGTGTAGAGTAATTCACGGAGATCAACATAGTGTGACATCCCCGCCCCCATCCCCATTGAGCACCCATTACGTGCAAGCGAGGAAAGTGCAACACCGTCATGCATCGGCACCGTTTGATTCCAAAATCCCTCATTTGCCTCACACTGCTTTTGAAAATCTGAAGTGAAGAAATTTTTGCTTGCGACAAATCCCGTAAGTACAATCACTGCGTAGGTAACAAGTGTGAGAAAAAATGCACTGGAGAAATTTCCACGCGGTAGTGCTTTGTCTTCGCTCACAAGCAGAAGCACATTCATGCGTCGCCGTGCCAATATATACAGCAACATAGCGAAAATAATAATCAGGAGTACGAGAAGTACCAGCGCGCGCTCAAAGAGCCCAAAGTGCCTACCTGCCGCAACTGCACGATACGATACAATGGAATTAGGATAATCAATTGTAAATGATCCCACCGCATCATAAGCGCCGGCGCGCTGTAGAGCAATGTCCATCTTCCAAATACCTTGTGGAGCAAAATTTTTGCCATCGATACCAAAGCCTCCAGGAAAACGTTTCTCCACGGGGACAAGTATCGGACCAATGCTTGCTTCACTGTTGCTCAGTGTGATGACTGGATTGCCATCAACTCCATTACCCGAAGAATTTGTTACGATCAAAAGGAGTGTGTTGGTGCGTGAAAGATCATCACGCAATTCCATTGTTACCCCACGAGCACTCACCGTTTGCGACCATGAACCACCATGAAGCAGTGGTGGCGTAGTGATAATGATGAGTGCCGAAAAAAATGAAACACTCACCGCAACAAGCACTTCAAGAAAAACGAAAGAGTGCACACACGCCCTACATCGCGCTGACTGCCTCTCTTCAAAAAAGAAAAACGAAACCATGCGGAATAGAAAAAGAAATGCTGCAAAAAAGCAGAGCATAAGAAAGACATACCCCCAATCACTCGTCATGATATTTGTAGGGTCTTTCAAATGAAGCCATACGATCCACACTCCGCTCACCCCACCAATAATCATTGCGAGTGCCGTGAGCTTTCCTAAGCATGCGAATAACTTTTGGCGCACGAGTGCACCCGCTTCTCCCTCATCAAGTGCAGGAAGAAAAACACAGAGGAGTGCAATGAGACTCCCCACCCACAATCCTTTGCCGAACAAATGAAAAAGATTTACAAAGACCGAAAATTGCGGAAGAAATTCTGAAGCAGCTGCATGGGAAAGTCGTGCTTGTGTGTATGAAGCAAGGAGAAAAATAATTGCAAGCAGAAGCGTCTTCATCGTGAGTCGTTCACCAAATGCAAATGAGCGAAGGAGTGAAAGTCCGAGTGGAAGAAAGAAGAGTGTGAGGACAAAAAGACTCCACGAAAGCATCCCTGCGGTTGTTTGTGAATACCCCCAAAGCGCTTGCAGAGTAGCTATCCCCTGTGCATCCATAAGTGCAGTTGTCTTCAAGGTAATATAAGCAATTGTTCCAATGACCAAGATGAAAACTGCACACCATGTAAACTTTCGCGCAAAGCGAAGCAACATTTCACGCATCGCCATATCAATACCTGATATGCGCCCAAACAAAAAGAGGAGTGCGAATACGCCAAGCAACATTGATTCTCCGAGGAGCTTGAGCCAAATACTCAGCGCCTCGGGAATACTCGAGCTATGGCTGATTGAAAAACTTGGCAGAGTACTCATTCCTAAAGTTGGGACACTTGATGTACCGACAAAAAAGCTGTACGCACCTTTCGTAAAGTGCCCATCATCCGCAGAAACTACCTGCCAAGAAACGGTGTATGCACCATCGCCTGCTGGAGTGACTGGTACAGTGAGCACATGCGCATCCTTTGCTTCAACCATACTTCCTCCCATCTGTTTTTTTCCATCAGGAGCAAAAATGAGAATACTCGAAGCGGAAGGTTCGACATGTTCACTGAAAGTGATGGTTACTCGCGATGCAGGTGTACCAAGGAGAGCGCTCGCATCCGGTTCATACGAAATCGGTGTCGCATGTGCAAGTGCAAACAAAGGAAAACTGAGCAAACAAAAAACGGTGAGGAGAAATTTTTTCATAGTATCAAAAGACACTCACGCAACAAGAGTGTGGAGTAAGTGTCTTTAAAAAGTTACTCTTTCGAGCGGCGTGCTTTTATAAATGCGATGATACCAAATACCATACCAAGAAGCCCAAAAGTAATTGCGGCACCACTCTGATTATTCGCCTGATCCGTCGCCATCGTTTTCATCATTCCATCCATATCACCATGAAGATCTTCATGAAGACCAAGAACGGTCATCGCATCTTCAGGAAAACCGAGGTCTTCTTTTGCGAGTGGGCAACCAAATCCACCTGCCTTGAATGTGCGTGTGACACCTGTACCAAGACTTACCGATGTCTTATCGTCGGCAACCTTAGGACTGCCCGCAGGATTACAAACGAATGAAAGATCAACCGGAGTGTTGTTGATTGTACCAAAGAAGCGATAAGTCAATGTCGTCTGCACTGTAGGGAAAAATGTGGTCTTATATGCACCCGCATCATTGTATGCAGGGGTAAGATCCTGTGTCTTTTTTTTGTCTCCCGCAATGAGCTCCACTTTCAGCGTCTGCTCAAGTCCGGTGACCGGCTTTGCACCTGCCCCCGAAGCATTTGTGGGATCTTTCGGGTCGGCAACCTTAATGCGGAAGTCGACACCAGTCTTATCGTCGACAACCACAGGTTCACCAAGTGAGCCGACAACAAACAAATAATCAGTACCACCGATATTGATAACCTGACGCTCATGTGCTGAAGCAAGTGTAGGGAGTGCACAAAGCGCCGAAACAACGAGCAGAACTGCAAATATATTTTTTGATTTCATAGAGAAAAATAAATTAAATAATAAAAAACCAAAAAAATATTAATGCACTCGCGTGTGAAGTATCCCTCTCTGAAATAATCGTCTGAGTATATTCGGCTCATCTTGATAGATGATAACCCTAACGGAAGAAAGTAGGCGAAGCGGAGTACGTAAAAATGCAAAAAGGCCGAGCACAAAAAAGAGTGCGGCCCCGAGCGTGATGGCAACAATTTTTTCATCAGCAATACTGTGGATGAAAAAATTTATCCCCTGTGAATGCACCTCATGAGGGTGGTCATGTGCAATAAAGGTGTGCATGAAAAAGACCGCCACAAAAAGTGCGAGTATAAAGCCTGTCCAAATTTTCAAAATTTTTGGTGCACCCCAAAGTAACATCCTTTTATTATACCTAATTCAACCCAAACACACGATGCGCATTTTGCACAAGTGTTGCTTTTACTTTTTTAACCTCCTCCCCGCGAATCCGTGCAATTGCTTCAACAGTTTCAATGACAAAAGCAGGCTCGTTGCGCTTTCCGCGATGCATCTTCGGGGCGACATAGGGCGCGTCGGTTTCGGACATGATTGATTCAAGAGGCAAAAATCGTACGACTTCGTCATAATCATGACTAAATGTGAGTACGCCGGTGAATGACATCGTGAACCCAAGCTCAAGAAATTCTTTTGCAATTGCGATATTGCCAACAAAAAAGTGCACATTGCCGCGAATGCCGGGATAGTTTTTAAGAATGGCAATAATATCCTCATATGCATCCATCGTTCCTTTTGTTGGGCGTCCATGGATCATGAGTGACTTCCCTACCTGAAGTGCAATGGTAATTTGCCTTTCAAAAAGTTCCCGCTGACGCGCTTTTTCAGTTGCTTCCCCGTTTATCCACCCATCACTTGCAGGCCAATAATAGTCGAGTCCACACTCCCCAATCGCAACAACTTTCGGATGTTCTGCCAACTTACGGTAGTGTGATTCATTAAACACTTCAGTATGGTTATCGGTCGGGTGTACGCCAATCGTCGCCCAAATGTCTTGGTGCTTTTCCGCAAGCGCAACCGCCCGTTCGCTCATCACCCGATCAGTCCCCACGACAATACTCGCCACATTCGCCTCACGCATGCGCAAAAGTGTCGCGTCTAAATCCGCATCAAACCGCGGATCATTTAAATGAGAGTGAATGTCAAAATAGGTAAATTTCATAACTCATTATTCAAAGCATTCTTTTATGGTCATATCCATAATTTTTCGGATAAGTACCAAAAGTTCGGGAAATTCTTTTCCGTAGGTCTCCGTGAGCGATGCGTGTTGTTCAATAAAAAAATCGATCATTTCTTTTTTGTCTTTACCCACTTCTCTAAAATAGGTTCCCTTGTTCAGAATATGCGTAATTTTTGGCATACACTTATCAAGTGTCTTGATGAATCGTGCCTCGCTATCTACGAGGTGTTCATAGTCTTTGATGGTATGCACGAGCCAAGGAAACCCCTTAAAATTTTCTTCAATCTTATGCAAGGCCTCTTTTTCTTTTTGATTTTTATTCGCTTTTGCTTCATTGGTGATGTTAAACGAGGGCGTATCTCCTGCATATGCCTCAACAAGATCGTGCACGAGCGCATACTGCGCGATTTTCCCCAGATCAAGTTTGGGGTAGAGATGAGCAGCAAGACTACATCCCAAAACACCAAGCATCACCGTATGGTCAGTGTCCGTCTCCTTACGCTTGCCGTCTTCATGATAGGTCGCCCGTTCAACACGCCCAAATTGCAAAATGAGCTGTCCGAGTTCAATGATTTTTTGCGTATCCTGCATAGTTATGGGAGACGACCAAAGAGCGGGGTTTCGGGCATTTTATGTTCACGAATAAGTTGGAGTATTGCCTCGCTTGTGCGCGGAAGAAACGGATTGAGAAGTTCCGCAATAATTGCCAGTTCGTGGAGAGTGGCAACAATCAACTCCTTCCCTTTTTCTTTATCGGTCTTCACCACCTTAAAAGGCTCGGTGCGTTGAATCATTGCATCAAGCTCCGACACACGATACATGACATGCTCAAGCGCACGTTTCAAGTCAAACTTCTTGAATGCGCTTGTATATGCAGGGATTGTCCCTGCGCGCTCACAAGAAACAGGGGTCTCCAGATGTGTTGTTGCCATTTTCATAATGCGGCTGGTGAGATTGCCGATGCCGTTTTGGAGATTCGCCGCGTAACTTGCTTTGATACTTTCCATCGTGAGATCACTATCCTCAAACGAAGAAACATCGTGGAGCAAGACAAAACGGAGCACGTCTTCAGGGAACGGTGTGACTGACTTGAAAAGTTCGATAACTTCAAATGGACTGATGACGTTACCAAGCGACTTCGACATTTTTTGCCCACCACTCGTGATGAAGCCGTTGATAATAATATGTTTGGAATTGGGAAGCTGTGCAGACATAAGCATTGCCTGCCACATTGCAGACTGTTGGCGATTATTGTCTTTGCCACAATACTGAATGACCGGCCACCATTTTTCAAATCGCTCCATGTCCTTAGGCCAACCGATTGCCGAAATATAATTGACCAATGCATCGAACCACACATACATGACATGCTCGTCGTCCCCCGGCACCGGCACTCCCCATGACATTTTTGACTTCAAGCGCGAGATAGAGAAGTCTTCGAGACCACGTGCGACGAATGCCTTCATCTCATTGAAGCGTGTTTCGGGGATAACAAAATCCGGATGTGCATTATAAAACTCGGTAAGCTTCTCGGTGTATTTTGAAAAACGGAAAAAATAATTTTCTTCCTCGCGAATCTCAAGCTCACGATTGGGATGAATTCCACAACGATCGTTTTCATCAAGCTCGGAATCGGTTTTCTCGAGTTCGCAACCAATGCAATATTTTACTTTATAGAGCTTTTTATAGATGTCCCCATTCGCATCACAGCGCTTCCAAAATTCTTGCGCCGCAGCAACGTGATGCGCATCAGTGGTACGAATAAAATTATCTACAGAAAGATTGAGGAGTGTGCCGAGTTCACGAAAGCGCGCTGCGTAACGGTCGGTATACGCTTGAGGATCGATCCCCTCCTTGAGTGCCGCTTCATGAATCTTTGCACCGTGTTCATCGGTACCGGTATTCAAAAATACCTCTTTACCTTGCAAGCGATAGTGTCGTGCGAGTGCATCGGCACGAATAAATTCCATAGCATGCCCAATATGCGGTTCAGCATTCACATAAGGAAGTGTTGTGGTGATGTAGATATGATTTTCTTTTGACATAATTTTAATACTCAATATTATACTAGTCCTTAATTTTCAGATGCAATTTGGATTTTTTGAGTCGAAAGTGTTTGAGAGGGGCTATGAGTGATAGCTCCTCCAAACCTTTCGATGAAGAAAAATTCAAAGGGCGCTGAAAAGTAAGGACTAGTCTTCGAAGATCTTTTTTTCGCGCGCAACATCATTAAGAAACTCCATGAGAATAGCGGTAACCGGTACCGAAAGCAAGATGCCGAGAAACCCTGCGACCTTTGCGCCAACGACCAGCGCGAGAATGACGAGCACCGGCGGTATGCCGATCACCTTCCGCACCACAAGTGGGTAGATGAGATGTGATTCGAATTGTTGGATGATGAAATAAAAGAGTCCGACAAAGAGCGCTGCAGTCACTCCCGGATCAACGAAACGCATGCCTTCAGTGAATGCAATCGCAACCCCCGGCACCGCAGCAAGAATTGGTCCAAAAACAGGGATGATTTCAAAGATTGCCATTGTCGTCGCCAAGAAGAGTGCGGAAGAAATACCGAGAATAGTGAGTCCCAAGAATGCGAGCACACCAACGAGCAGTCCGAGCAAAAGTTGCCCTTGAAACCACAATCCAATCTTCGCCTGTGAACGCTTCCACAAATCGACTACATACCCGCGCTTGCTTATTGGCGCAAGGAGGCGCAAGAAATTTTCAATCCCACGTTCCTGCGCAGAAAGATAAAACGAGAGCACTATAATGAGCACAAAAGAAAGAAATCCTCCAAAGAAAATGCCGAATGATTGGAGTGTCCCTCCTTCTTTGATGCCACTCTTAAAAATATCGAGGAAATTTGCACCCTCAATGACCCCCTGCGCAAGACCCTGCGTAACTGAAGGTGTAACACTGCCTCCAGAGAGTGGGCTCCAGAGTGTTGAGGTGTCGAGGTATTTAGGCAACGCACGTGCGAGCTTGCCCACATCTTCAAGAATTGCGGGAACGAAAAAATAAAATATTCCTGCAAAAAATGCAATGCCAAAACCATAAATAAGTACCAGCGCAAGAAGGCGTGGAAGGTTGCGGTTCACAAAAAATCTGACGCATGGCTCGATTGCCGAAGCAAGAACGACCGCGGTGAGCACTACGAGAATAAGGTCGCGCAGAAACCATGCAACCGCAAAACCCCCTAAAATAAGGACGGTGCGGACAATTGTTCCCGAAGAAATAGTGATTTCCTGTTCCTCTTTTTCCATTCCTCCATCATAACACGGAAGGCGGAGAATTTACATCTTGAGCAACTTTGCAAACTGCTTTTCATCAGCCTTTTTCCATGGTCCGATCATCGCAAGGTTCAGATGTGGCGTGATAAAAATTTTCTTCGCAACTGCTTGGATATCCTTTGCGGTCACCGCACTCATTTTTGCGATCACCTCTTCGGGGGTAGAAAGTTCCTTGCGGAGAATTTCCTGAAAACCGTAGTAGTCACCAAGCTCATCCGATGATTCAAGTCCGAGCACGAGGCGCCCTGCGAGCATGTCCTTCACCTTGCGTAACTCTTCGTCGCCGACCAGTGTTTCTTTGAGTTTATTGAATTCTTGCAATACTGCGGGGATGACTTCATGAATGCGCTTATTGTCTGCACCGACCGAGGCAACGAACATTCCGTGATCAGTGAACGCATCATTTGCGGCGCGTACATAGTAGCCGAGCCCGAGCTCCGTGCGAATCTTCTGAAAAAGTCGCGAGCTCATGCCACCGCCGAGCACGCCCGCCATGACCGCAAGCGTGTAGTAGGATTTGTGTGCGAGAGGAAAACTCCTGAAGCCGAGCATGAGATGAGTCTGATCGGACTCTTTGAATTGTGTGGTGATAGCAGGCTTCTCCTGAGTGTCTTTTGTTTTGAGCTTGCCTTTCTTTTTGCCCGCAGTTAATCCATCGAATTTTTTGTTGATGAGTTTTTCAATTTCCTTTTCGTTAAACTTTCCGGCAATAACAATTGTTGTCGCAGCAGGAACATAGTGCGCCTTACGATAAGTGAGAAAATCTTTTTGTGTAAAAGTGCGAATCAATTTTTTTGAACCGACAATCTCCCATCCTGCAGGCTGATCACCATACACAAGCTTCATGAAGAGGTCGCCGACTTTGCGCATGGGCATGTCTTCGTACATATTGATCTCATCGGCAATCACCCCCTTCTCGCGCTCGATATCCTCCACCTTAAATAGTGGGTTGCAATAAATGTCCGCAACAAGATCAAGTGCCTGAGGAAGATGTGTTGCTGCCACCTTTGCATAATATCCCGTATATTCATGTCCCGTAAACGCATTGTATTCCGCACCAAGTCCGTCGAGTTCTTGGCTAATCATAATTGCATCGGGGCGATTGACGGTACCCTTGAAGCACATATGTTCGAGAAAGTGCGAAATACCATTCTTATCCTTGGTCTCATACTTTGAGCCCGTCTCGACAAGTACGAGCGCCATCGCCGTCAACTGATCTTTCATCGGCACATAAAGCACACGCAATCCATTCGGAAGTGTTTTTGTTGTTGGTTTCATATTTTTTATTTATTTAAGGCGAAGTACGAGTTCGTTAACGGCAACACGCTCCTGCGCTCCGGTATCGCGATTTCTCAGGGTGACGGTGTCTTTGAGTTCAGGTTTTTCTTCTCCGAGTGTGTCGAAGTCGATGGTCACACAATATGGAGTGCCGATCTCATCTTGACGGCGATAGCGTTTGCCGATGTTGCCATTGTCGTCGAACATCACATTTCCAATTTGCTTCTTGAGCATTGCATATACCTCGCGCGCTTTTGCGACGAGTTCCGGTTTGTTTTTCAAAAGTGGAAATACGGCAACACGAATCGGCGCCATGTTCGGAGCGAATTTCAAATAGGTGCGCGCTTCCCCGCCCATCTCATCTTCCGTGTATGCCTCGGCAAGTATCGCAAGCATTGTACGCCCCACCCCGAACGACGGCTCGATAACGTGCGGAAGAAACTTTTCTTTTTGCTCTTCATCAAAATATTCAAGGTTCACCTTGCTTCCCTCCTGATGGCTCTTCAGGTCGAAATCGCCACGATACGCCAAGCCATAGAGTTCTTTGCGACCAAAAGGATAGTCATACTCAAAGTCAATTGTGCGCTTCGAATAATGGGCGCGGTCGGCATCGGCAACTTCGAGCTCATGCACCTTTGCCTTATCGAGTCCGATTGCTTCAATAAACTTCCACATCTCCTTGCGCCAATGTTCGAAATGTTCTTCCCATGTGTCGGGACGAATGAAATATTCAATCTCCATCTGCTCGAGCTCGCGCACGCGAAAAATAAAGTCGCGCGGAGCAATCTCATTGCGAAATGCTTTGCCGATCTGCCCCAGCCCAAAAGGAAGTTTGGGGTGGAATGAATCCACGACATTTTTGTAGTTCACAAACATTCCTCCTGCGGTTTCAGGGCGCAGATACGTCACACTTCCCGCATCTTGTGTTGCGCCGATATTGGTCGTGAACATCATGTTGAATTGACGCACCTCCCCAAGCTCGTTTTTATCGGGGCTCTTCAATCCTTTTTCTTTAATGGTTGCGTCCATTATCTCGAGACTCATGCCCTTCGTATCAATCCCCGCTTCTTCGAGCAAGTGATCCGCACGATAGCGTTTCTTTGTTTTTAAATCTTCAACCAATGGATCAGAAAATCCTGCAACATGCCCCGAGGCAACCCATGCACTGGGGTTCATGATGATCGCCGCATCAATGCCATACATGTCCTCGCGGTCGCTCACAAACATCTTCCACCATAAGTTTTCGATGTTCTTTTTGAGCATCACGCCAAGCGGACCGTAGTCCCATGTTCCCGCCAAACCGCCGTAAATTTCCGAGCCCTGGTAGACAAAACCGCGGCGCTTCGCGAGCGCAATAATCGCCTCCATTTTTTCCTGTTGTTTGTTTGATGTTTCTGCCATAGTTTTCCTATCCTACACAATTTTCCCCAATCAGGAAAGCTGAGAAGACTACTGCACGACAACGGCACTGCCCTGTACTGCTTTGGGGTCGGTGGAGAGGCTTGTCGTAATGTTTGCTTTCTCGTCGGTCAACACTTCGTTAGTGAATGCATCAGTTGCTTTGAAATGAATATTTGAGATGAGTGTGGGGGTAGTTTTGACCTGCGTCAGACTTGGGGTGAGGGTTACTTGGAATGCTGCTTCGCGCGGTGCTGTCGCAACACCCGTCCCCGCAGGAATGTCTCCTGCATTCCATACCACCTCGTTGGTATTGCGATTGAAAATAATATTTTCTTTTGTGGGTGACACTGCTCCCGTCCATTTCACATATGCAGGAAGGACACCTCGGACTTCAACGCCGGAAATATTGTTTGCGCTATTGACCACACTCAAGATAACCGTGTATGTTGTCTCTTGGTCAACTTTCGGAGGAATGGGCCCTGAGTTGATGAATGGTCCACTGTAATAGACTGCGCGCGCAGCGAACTGTGCTTGCGAAGTAATTTTTACATTTTCGGTAATCACGGTTTTTATCTCTTCAGGAACACCGGTCTCGGAAATGCGATTGCCACGCACTGTTACCTCTGCGGTAATTGTTGGGTTCGTCAAAAATTTATTGCCCACCTGCGAAGGAAGCGGGAAGAAAGAAAACTTTTCAACCCCTGCCTCCCCTGCCTCGAGGACGCCGAGCTTGGAATCCCCACGCTCATCCCAGAAAATCGTGTCGTCACCAGAGCGATAGAATCCACCATTGCCCGCAGTGATCGAGGCGCGATCAAGTGCAACACCACGGAGGCGCACTTCAATTTGCGCATTGGTCACCTTCACTGGAAGATTATTCTGCCAATTGATAGTGCCATTGATACGCTCACCAAAATGCGCAACCGCTTGTGATGCCGGAACTTCGCCAAGCGATAATGCGACGCCAATAAACGGGCGTTTCAGCGTGATGCTCGAAATGACCGTGCCGTAGGTGGTTGCAATATCGCGATCGGTTTTGTCGCTTCCCACCCCTCCCGTTGTGTGAAAAACTTTTTCCGCAGTATCTTCTCCGGTCAAAATTCCTTTTACATGAAGTGCAAATGTTGCTCCCTGTTCCATCCTGCCAACCTTCCACACCGTATTTCCAAAAACAGGTTTGACGTCAGCGTCAACATAAGTGAAGCCCGCAGGATATTCGATTTTGACAAACACATTATCGAGGGGAATAACCGCATTCGAAGCGACATTCACTGTCAATTCAACAAGCTGTCCTGAATTGATTTCTTTAAGTACATCAACAGTGATGTTGAGTGGCGAAGCGAGCAAATGCATTGAGCGCATCGCTTCCTTGGTAAAGACCGAGCTTATCCCCTCAAAACGAAAATCAAGCTGTGCGCGAACTTCTTTGTCGGTATTTTCTTCGCCGAGAAAAATTGCTTGCGTATGAAATTGAGCGACTGCGCCGGGAGCAATTGTACCGAGATCATTTTTCGCTTCGTGTAATTCTTTTGTCGCATCGAGTGCGGCATGTGTACCATCAGGAAAAAGTAACGTCATCGTTGCCCCTTGGAGCGGTACTTTATTCTGATTGGTTACCGTCACCAGTACATCGGTTGGTACTCCAGGTGTCGCACTCACCGGTACCTGAAAATCAATCAAAATATTTTTGTCGGATGGCTTTGCGAAAGGATCAAAGAATTGATAGGCAATAAAAAGAATGGCGAAAAGTGCTGTCGCAAGCGCAGTACCAATAAGTATTTTGAGAAACTTAGGGTGACCTTCTTTTGCAACGTCCTCCGGATGTAAAATCGTCGTATCTGACCAATTGTCTTTCACTGTAGCATCTGATGCACGAAGCTCTCCGGGCAGTCGTGGTGCCTCCGGCATGTCTTCGGTGCGATACAAATCTCGTTTCGCTTTTTCAATGCGACTCTGTTCATACTCCGTGTCCATAATTAAGAGCAATTATAACACTGCACTGAAGCAGAAGAAAGGATTACAGTTGTGACGAGCGTAATGCGTGGTTTACTCGCACAAGCAGAGCCTCGCGATTCCCCTCCGTATACAACAAACCAAGCGGAGACCACGCGTCAGGAGAGGTGAGGAGTGTGTGCTCATGCTCATCCCCCCAATACCCCAAACGCACCAGGAGGCGAATTACCAAAAGCAACTCTACTGCACGCAGTCCGCCCACATCATCACTCATATGCAACAGTTCAAGTCCGAGCAAAAGATCATCAAAAAGTTCAACATGAGACTCCTCACCTTGAATAAGACGACGGATAAGACTCGCATGCTGTGCAAGGACACGACGATGCTCACTGTTACCCCAAATATGTGCGAATGAATTTACCGGGCGTGCAGAAATTAATTTCCATCCATGCTTGCCTTGAATAAGGTCGAGCTCCGCGTGGGCAAATGTCTGCAGTGTATAGCGTAGCCGCGAGCGTGATTCACGCAGGCTCTTCACGTGTGCGGTCACAAGTCCGAGTTCACGCGTATAACAATAGAGCATGCGGTCCCCTTCACCCGAAGCTCTCCCACCAAGAATCAATGCCTCCGTATGATAAATGTGATACGCCATAAGAAAATAATAAGCATATTATACCACACCGAATTCAACCCCGAGCAAGTATATCAGCGGGTGATAATAATTTTTTGCTCTCCTGCTTCAAGTTTCAATGTCGTTGCATTCACTGCTTTTTTGAATTCTTCTTCATACTCTTTCATTGCGACACAAATTTCTGCATCTGTGGTAATAAAAACTTCGATCACATCGCCCGGTGTAAGATTTTGATTTTTGCGTTCTTCTTGAACGAGACGGATGAGATCACGGAGTTGTCCTTCGGCTTTCAATGCTTCGGTTATTGTGGTATCAAGTTCCACGCCTTCAATCTCGGGAGCGACGAAAACTTCTTTCACATTCACCTCATCGGCAATGATTGCGAGCAATTCTTTCTTCCCCGGAAGGAGCGTGCTCTCGGCGCGAAGCATTCCGAGTGGTTGGCGTACTTTGATACCTGTTTTTGCACGTGCTTCAAGCGCAAGTGTAACAATGCGTCGCACTTCATCCATTTCTTCGAGCACTGTCTGCAATGCCACACCAATGGTCGGCCATCCTTCCATGTGCACGCTTTCTTTTTTATCTTTTATTGCAAGACGTCCATACAAATCCTCGGCATAAAATGGCATAAAGGGTGCAAGGAGTTTTGCAAGCTCAAACAATATCCATCCCGTTGTTTCAATTGCACCCTTACGGTCATGCACATCATCAGACTTAAAGCGATCGCGACTGCGGCGCAAATACCATGTCGAAAGGTCGTCGATAAAAGCCACAATGGGGCGTGTCGCCTTGTCGAGTTCGTGTGTATCGAGATGATGGGTCACCTCGGCATGTGTCTCTGCCCATCGCGCACAAATCCATCGGTCGAGGACATTTGTACTCTTCGGAATATTTGCACCGATAGTGTGTCCTTCTGCGTAGAGCTCGTAAAATGAACGCACGTTATCGAGGCGCATCGTAATTTTTTTGAATACTTCACCGACTCCATCAATGGTGAACCGCAATTCTTCACCCCGCACTGCAGGTGACCCAATCATGTAAAATCGCACCGCATCTGCACCGTACTTCGCGACAATATCCATAGGGTCAGGATAATTGCGGAGTGATTTCGACATCTTCTGCCCATCTTCAGCGAGAATAAGCCCATTCACAATAACACTCTTGTAAGGAGTACGGTCAAAAAGTCCGACCGAAAGAATCAGTGAAGTATAAAACCATCCGCGAGTTTGATCCAATCCTTCGGCAATAAAATTGGCAGGAAAATTTTTCATGAACGCCTTTCCTTCGGGTGTACGCTCATCGCCCATATAGTGAAACTGTGCAAAAGGCATCGAGCCTGATTCAAACCAGCAATCAAAAACCTCAGAGACGCGCACCATCTCCCCCTTACCGCATACACAAGGAAATTTCACTGCGTCAATATGGGGTCGATGAAAATCAAGTTCATATTTGTCGTTGTGTGGCAAGGGAATAAATGGAAATGCACGCGCTTCGCCATTTTTCAAATAATCCTCCCCTTCACCATCGCGAATAACCACTGCCTCCTCATTAGTTGCACCAAAACGTACTGCATCCATCATCCATGCACCATACTCATGAGTCACAAAAAGAATATTTTTACCATGATATTCTGCGTCCATTGCATAAAGAAATTCACCAATGCGCGACTTCATTTCCTCGAGCGTCTCGGCGTCTTTTGCCCCTGGTGGGCGCTTGGTAAATTTCTCGAGCAATGTGGGAAAAAACATACGATACTCCTCTATGGCACAACCATTGAAGTCTCCCGTCTTTGTCTCAACGAGTCGCTCATCATAAATAATTGCCGCAGGGTCGATACCGAGCGTCGTCGCAACAAGGACTGCCGTTTCTTTGGTGCGCAACACGGGTGACGCGATGATGAGATCAATTTTTTTGTCTTTCAAGGTCGTCGCACCTGCCACTGCCTGCTTTCGTCCTTTCTCAGTGAGCGGATATTTATCTTCAATCTTATAACTCACAATGCCGTCGACATTCGAGGTGCTCTCACCATGACGCATGACAAAACAATTATTACGCGGGGTAAATTTTGTTTTCAACTCCTCCGCGCTTCCGATTGCTTCCACTTGTGCACAGCTTTCACATTTCCACACCGGAATCGGTGCACCCCAATACCGCGATCGTGAGATAGCCCAGTCGCGTGCACCTTCGAGCCATTTTCCGAAGCGTCCATCGCGGATATGCTCGGGTACCCACTGCACCGTGCTATTTTCTTCGAGCAATTTTGGTTTTAATTTCACCACATTTACAAACCATGACGATGCAGCGTAATTCAAAAGTGGCCACTTGCAACGCCAACAATGCGGGTATGAGTGGAGAATATTTTTCTTTGCAAAAAATGTGCCGTTCTCTTGAAGATACTTGAGGACGGCAATGTCGGTTGCAAGGCGCACCTTGTCTTCGCCGAGTGGCTTCACACTCATTCCGGCGAATCCGACAACCTCAGGCTTCATGGTGCCATCCATGCGCACGTGTTGCACAAAGGGAAGCTGTTCACGCTTGCCGAGCTCCATATCATCTTCACCAAATGCCGGTGCAATATGCACGATGCCTGTACCGCTTTCGGTCGTCACAAAATCTGCTGCGTAAACTTTCCAACCACGTGCATAGTTGGGCAACTCTTCGTCGCGCGCATAGGTATCAAAAACCGGTCGATAGGATTTGTCAACAAGCGTGCTTCCCTTAAATTCTTCGAGCACGACATAATTTTCCGCGACATTATCCAAAAGTGCGTTCGCCGCAATATAAATTTCGTCGGAGTCGGGAATGGTAAACTTTGCATAGTTAATATCCGCACCAAGAGCAAGTGCGACATTGCCGGGAAGCGTCCACGGCGTTGTTGTCCATGCGAGCAAAAAAGTATTCGGCTCATCAACAAGCGCAAATTTCACAAACACCGAAATATCCTTCACTTCTTTGTATCCTTCCGCAACCTCACTCGCAGCAAGCGTCGTCTCACAGCGCGGGCAAACATGCATCGGTTTGTAGCCCTCATAGATGAGTCCTTTATTAAAGAGCGTTTTGAATGCCCACCAGATGCTTTCGGTGTATGTTGCATCCATGGTCTTGTATGACTTCTCCATGTCCACCCATCGCCCCATGCGTGGCGCAATCACCTTCCACTCTTTGTCATACATAAGCACACTTGCACGCGCCTTTTCGTTGAAATTCGCAACACCATATTCCTCAATTTCTTTTTTATGTGTGAAGCCGAGATCCTGTTCAATCAAGTTTTCAATGGGAAGTCCGTGGCAGTCCCACCCCCACTCGCGACGCACATAGCGTCCACGCATCGTCTGATAGCGCGGAATCACGTCTTTAGTGGTCCCCGCCAGCAAATGCCCATAATGTGGGAGGCCCGTTGCAAATGGCGGTCCATCATAAAAGACATAAGGCTCTTTGTCTTTTGTTGCCTCAAGGGTTTTTTCAAAAATATGATTAGTGTTCCAAAATTCAAGAACTTTCTGCTCACGCTCGTCGATCGTCTCTTTTATTCCATCCTTTTTTAGATTGTCGTCAGTATTCGTATCCATCTTGTGCATTCTAGCGATTTTTCCCCCGAAAAGCAAAAAATTTTAAACTTTCATACTTTGGAAGTTTAAATTATTTCCAGAGGTTGATGATTGTCGCCATCAAGAGAAAAATTGCGAGTGAAAGACTGCTGTCGATAAGCACTGTTTTGGGAGCTTTTTGTTCCCACAAAATACGCCCCATCTCGCTCGTCATCGAAAATCCAAACCACAGGAGCACCGCCATGCGCAGTGCCTCCTCAAGCGATATTGCCGTGAAGCGGAGCACGTATGCAAGCACAATTGCCGAGAGGAGTGAAAGAAAAAATTGATTCACCAAGCGCAGTGCCATCCCTTCTTTCTTTGATTGGGCAATTTGCTCATCGGTGAGATTGAGCGATTTTTGCCAAAGACCTCCAAATAAAAATGGTGAGTACCATAAACCGCCGAGCATAAAACTCGCGACTGCCGCAGCGAGAATTGCATAATAATTAACAGCGTGAAGTATCATAAAAAATTTGAATATTATTCATTACAGGACAAACGCAAAGGTTGTCGTTTGTGGAAGTCCTCCATTAATATTAACCTATTTTTGAAGCAGTGGCGACTGCCTTTGCAACCACCTTTGCAACGCGTGGATCAAAGGGTGTCGGGAGAATATATGTGGCGGAAAGCTCCTTCGCGGAAACAAGTTTTGCAATGGCAACCGCAGCAGCAAGCTTCATTTCTTCGGTAATCATCGACGCACCCACGTCGAGCGCACCACGAAACACGCCAGGAAATGCAAGGACATTATTGATTTGATTGGGGTAGTCGGAACGCCCCGTGCCAAACACCGCAATCTTCGTCTTTTGTGCCGCCTCATAAGCAATCTCGGGATTGGGATTTGCGAGCGCAAACACAATCGGACTATCCGCCATGAGCTCTATCCAGCTTGCATCAAGTGCGTTTGCAACCGAAGCGCCAATAAAGACATCCGCGCCCTCGAGTGCAATGGGGAGATTGCCAACACGACCTTTACGATTGGTCTCATTGGCGAGTTCTTTTTTGTACCCGCGCAATCCTCCGCGATCCGCATGAAGGATGCCCTTTGAGTCGAGCATGATGACATTGCCCCGCGTCACCCCCGCACGCACAAGCATACGATACACTGCGACCGCTGCCGCTCCTGCACCGTTGATCACGATACGAATTTTACCAATTTCTTTTTTGGTGAAGCGGAGTGCATTCAAAAGCGCCGCAAGTACAACAATTGCCGTGCCGTGCTGATCATCATGAAACACGGGAATAGAAAGCTCACGCTTGAGGGCTTCTTCAATTTCAAAACAACGCGGAGCAGCAATGTCTTCGAGGTTGATTCCGCCAAATGTCGGTGCGATTGCTTTTATTGTGGCAATAATTTTTTCAGTCTCTTGTGTTGCAAGCACAATAGGAAACGCATCAACATTGGCAAACTCTTTAAAGAGTGCACACTTCCCCTCCATGACGGGAAGCGCTGCTTCAGGACCAAGATTACCAAGCCCGAGTACCGCAGAGCCGTCAGAGATGACGGCAACTGTTCGTCCTTTCAATGTATATGCACGCGCAAGACGCTTGTCGCTCGCAATAAGCTCACATACCGCTCCCACTCCTGGAGTGTACGCAATCGAAAGATCTTTCTTATTCTTCAAGGGAACGAGTGCGGTGACCGCAAGTTTGCCCTGATATTTTTTGTGTGCGGCGAGAGATTGTTTGTCGTAATTACTCATGTTGCGCTCTAGTATAGCATAACAAAAAACCCCTCCAAAAGGAGAGGGTTTTTGCGGAAATATACAGACTACGCTGAGATCATCACATTCTTTAATTCCAATTTTGCTTTTTGTGCTGCTGCCTTAAAATCAGTAATTGCCTTTTGTACTGTTACTCTGCGTGC
>Ga0209515_10003051_pt1 | contig 24523 bp, 18 predicted proteins | sample Subgroupgradi54m_FD_187454 | JGI IMG/M metagenome (GOLD analysis project Ga0209515, IMG submission 187454) | Subsurface groundwater microbial communities from S. Glens Falls, New York, USA - GMW60B uncontaminated upgradient, 5.4 m (SPAdes)... ... | reverse complement strand
AGGTGGGAACCGCCGTAGAACGCGGCGATGCGCCGCAGCCGGCGCATCACGTTGGCGACGTTGGAGCCGAACAGGCCGCGGTACATGTGCAGCTCGTCGACGACGACGTAGCGCAGGCCGGCGAAGAACCCGGCCCACGCGGCGTGGTGGGGCAAGATGCCGGCGTGCAGCATGTCGGGGTTGGTGGCGACGATGCGCGCCTTCTCGCGCGCCGCGCGCCGGTGGTCGCCGGGCGTGTCACCGTCGTAGACCGCGGCGCCCAGCTCGGGCGCACGCGCCGCTTCGGCCAGCTCGCGCACCGACGCGACCTGGTCGCGGGCCAAGGCCTTGGTGGGAAACAGGTAGAGCGCCCGCGCGCGCGCGTCGCCCAGGAGCGCGTCGAAGACAGGCAGGTGATAGCAGAGCGACTTGCCCGACGCGGTCGGCGTCGCGACCACGACGTCGAAGCCCTCGGCCGAGGCGCGCAATGCCTCTTCCTGATGCGTGTACAGCCGGGTCATGCCCCGCGCCCACAGCGCGCTGATGAGGCGCGGATCGAGCGTGGTGGGAATATCCACGTGTCGCGCCGGCCGCCCGGGCAGCTCACGGATGTCGACCAGGCTGGCGGCCACGCGCGAGTTGGATCGCCAGCGCGCCAGCACGTCGGCGACGGGAACCTTGGTCTTCGCGATCGCCATGCAGCACCTCCGCAACGCGTCCTGACTGAACGGAAGGACACGCTACGTCAGATCAGCAGCTGATCGCAAATACAGTGGTGCGAAAGTTCAGGTCGTCACGAAGGAGGCGAATGAAATCAGTAGGTCAGCAGACGATCGAGGTTCCGACGCTCCCAGTCGCGGGCGCGATGGTACTCGTGGAAGGTCCGCTCCTGCGCCATGAACGCGGGCGGATGGAACTGCCGGCGCCCGCCCACGAGCTTGATGGTGTGCACCTGGTGCAGCATCTCGTGGAACATGATCCACTCGACGAAGTAGCGCGGCACGAAGTCGCGATCCAGCGACGGATGGATGCGGATGAGCTTCTCCTCGACGGAGTACGAGCCCATCTTCATGCTGGTGCGCCGCCGGCGACGTGCGCCACCCCGGCCACCCCAGGTGACGCGCGCGTCGATCTGGCCCTGGAAGTAGCGCGTGTTCAGGGCGTCGAACATCTCCTGCAGATCGAAGAAGCGGCCGCACGTCTCGAGCATGGTCGGGCCGCGCAGGCCCGCGCCGCGACCGGGCCGGATGTCGCCCTGGTGCGCATCGATGAAGGCGCCCAGCTCGCGCGACGAGTCGCGCTCGTTGCTGGCGATGTAGCGCGCCAGCGCGCGCGTGATCACCGGCGGCGCCTCAAGGAACATGTGGTGCACGCGCGCGCGAAAGTGCGGGCCCTCGTCGCGCTTCACCGAGATCATCGTGTGCTGGTTGTCGGTGATCGCCAGGGTCAAGCGCCCGCCCGGCAGGTGCGCGGTGATGCGCTTCTCCAGGCGCTCGCACGCCTCGCGGTACGCGTCCTGGACGAAGTCGGCACCCGTCGACATGCGCGGCGCCTCGGGGCGAGGCCGGCGCAGCTCCTGGGTGATCTTCTGCAACTTGGACGCGGTCTCGAGGGTGCGCACCGATGCGCTCTCGGGCACGCCCTCGTGCTGCCCGTATGGCGCGCTCGTGTCTGCATTGCCATCACGATCGTTGCGGTCCGAACTGCGGACAAACGTCGGCTCTCCGAAGGTCGCCACTAACACCTCCGCCAAAGGGACTCTTGTGTGTTGCGATGTGCGAAAAGCATATCGTCCCAAAGTGCCGGGATCAAATTATCCACAGGCGGACAGCTCTCGGTTGTCGTGGGATTCGATGATCCAAGCGACGAGAATCAATCGCCAATCAGCGACGCTCTGGACGTTAGCACGCGGGGCTGACACTGATCCCGTCGTGTGCGCGTTCTCCGTCGGAGAATTCGCGAGCGCTCGCGCCGAGCACGCGCGCGAAGCGCGCTGTCAAAGAAGTCCGACGGTGCGGATAGGTCACGCTTGCGTGAGAGAAAAACTTCTGATTAACTGTCACGGTCTGCCATCTCGGCGCATCCCGCGGGACGACCCTGGGGAATCGAAAACTAGCTGTATAGGAGGGCTTAATGAGTCTCGTCAGAAACAAGTTCACGGCGCTGTTTTGTTTGATGGGCGCCTCGGCATATCTCGCGGCTTGTAACGACGCGGGCTCGGCCCCCGACGCACGCATCATGCAGATGTTCGACGCCGCGGTTCCGGATGGGCCCCCCATGGGCCCCGACGCGGCGCCAGTGGGCGGCACGATCGCCGCGCTCGACGTCAAGATCACCAACGACCTCACCGGCACCGGCCTTCCCGGCCTGGCCGGCGGAGCCATCTCGGCCAGCTTCGAGGCACCCGCGAGCGACACCGGCACCATCACCTTCCCGCCCAACATGATGCCGACACAGCCGGGCTGCGAGGTCCACATCTACGATGTGGCCGCCGGAAAGCATCCGGGCGTTCCCCAGGATGACGGCATGCTCACCATCACCGGTGACAGCACCCCGGCGGTGGGCGTGTGCGTCTTCAGCACGATGGCCAAGGCCTACGTGTGTCCGGCCGGCGCGCCTGGCATGCTGACCGTGGGCACGACCATCACCAACAACATGAACGGCACGGCCACCATCACTTTCGGTGCGGGCGCCACGCTGCCCACCGACAACGTCGGTCGCGCCATCCAGCTGGCTGGCTTCAGCAACGCCGCCAACAACAGCTCGGCGGCCAGCCCGCTGTTCTTCATCATGGCGAACCCGGCGCCCAGCACGATCGTCGTCCTGAACCCCGCCGCGGTCAACGAGGTCGTCGCCACCGCGGTCGCCGGCTACACCATCTTCACCGGCACCGGCCCGACGCCGGCGCAGCGGCCCTTCCTCGCTGCGGCCGCGAAGGTCCACATCGTCAAGGCCGCGATGGCGACGCCTGCGGTCGACATCGAGCTCACGGCGGCCGGAGCCGGGCTGAAGCTGGCCGATGACTCTGCACTGCCCGAGGCCATGCCGCTCACGGCGGCGGTCAACTTCAAGGTTTCCTGCAACGTGGCCCAGAACGGCGTTTGCGGCTCGGCCGGCGCCGGCCCGACGGGCTCGCTTGAGGGTCTCATCGTCACCGGTCGCACGACCGATGGCGTGGTCCCCGCTGGCGTGCCGCCCTTCTTCATGCCGGCTGCGACGGGCAAGGTGGCCTCTTTCACATGCACGTTCATTGGCTCGCAGGGCACCATCCCGAAGGAGGCGTGGGCTGCGGTCCTCGCCGCCAGCCCGACGCGCATCGAGACGCGCATCCTGCGCGTCGAGGCGCTGAAGGGTCGGCCCAACATCATCGCGGGTCACGGTCTCATCGGTTACACGACCGTTCCCCCTCCCTAGTCTCATGACCTGATGCAACCGAAGCCGGCCGGTTCACCCGTGCCGGCTTCGTCATTTTCGGGGCGTGCGCTTGTTGCTCGCACGCGCCGGCGCGCCCCAGCCGAACTGCTCCAGATCCACGCCGCCCGAGCGGCTGAAGCGCACGCCTTCCTTCTCGAGCAGCTGGCGCTGCCGCGCGCCACCCAGGGGATCCTTGATGGTCACCTGGCCGAGCCGAGCGCTGCGACGGCCGATGACCCGCTGCCAGGGCACGCGCTCGCCCAGCGAGCGCATGGCGTAGCCGACCACGCGCGCCGCACGCGGCATGCCGGCGGCGGCCGCGACGTCTCCGTAGGTCATGACGCGGCCGCGCGGGATGCGCGCCACGACGTCGTGGATGCGCCGGTAGGTGCGCGACATGTGCGCCTGGATCAACCTGGCGGTGGCTGCGTCGGAGCGGCGCGTGCCGCGCGAGGCGGCAGTCGCGGTTTTACGCTTGCTGGGCCGGCTGGACGGCATGGGTGAATCACGCTACTACGAGTCGCAGCCATGGCGAACCGGGAGCCCAAGTGATGCGCGTGGTGGTCCGCTACTTCGCCGTGGTGCGCGAACGGCTCGGTCGCGAGCAAGACGAGCTGGAGCTGGCCGCCGGCGCCACCGTGGGCGCCGCGCTCGATGCCCTGGTGGTGCGCCACGCCGCGATCGGCCCGCTCCGACCGTACCTGCAGGTGGCGGTGAACCAGACGATGGCGAGTGCGAACCATCCACTCGCCGACGGCGACGAGCTGGCGCTGATTCCTCCCGTCGCGGGTGGCAGCGATAGCCGCCGGCGCGCGCACGTGGTCGCGGATCGTCCGCCCTCGGTCGACGCGTGCATCGCCGCGGTGCGAGGCCCCGACGCGGGCGGCATCGCCACCTTCACCGGCATGGTGCGCGCGCGCTCGCACGGGCGCGACGTGACCCGGCTCGAGTACGAGGCCTACGCGGAGATGGCAGAGAGGGTCTTCGTCGAGCTGTGCGAGGAAATCGAGCGCGAGCTTCCCGGCGTTCGCCTCGCCGTCGAGCATGCCGTCGGCACGTTGGCCGTGGGCGACATCGCGGTGGTCATCGCCGCGGCGGCACCGCATCGTGCAGAGGCCTTCCGCGCCTGCCAGGCGATGATCGATCGCCTGAAGGAACGCGCGCCCATCTGGAAGAAGGAGACCGGCCCCGACGGGACGACCTGGGTCGGCATGGGGCCGTAGACCGCGAGCTCAGACACTCTGGTCGAGCAGGGCGAGGATCATCGCACGCAGCCGCGGATCGCTGTCGTTGCGTGAGAAGACCAGGCGAAGCGCCTCGGGAATGCGCGTGCTCGCGCCCATGTGCATGCCGAGGACAGGGACCAGCTGGGTATCGACTTCGGGAGAGGTCGCGCCTGACAGCACCTGGACCACCAGGGCATCGACCTGCGCATTCGACAGCTCGCGCCCGGCGATGGTGCTCATGGCCGCTCGCTGCACCTGGACATTGTCGTCGGCGAGCAACCCGAGCAACGCCTGGAACGAGCCAGTGTCGTCGTAGGAGCGCAGCGCGGTGGCTGCGGCGGATCGCACGCTGCTCGACTGATCGTGGGTCTTGTCGGTGAGCAAGGACGAGTTCTCCGCCAGCTTGGTGTTACCCAGCGCCATCACGAAGGCCTCGCGGGCACCCTCGTCGTCGCCCGCGTTGGCCAGACCGTCGCGCAGGATCTGGTTGTAATGGTGGCTCTCGGCGACGTAGTTCTTGTCGGTGCTGGTCTCGAGATGACCTACCGTCGAGCCGAGCGCCACCACGCTGGCGTAGGAGACCTCGGCCTGGCTGCTGCGCGAGGTCTCGTACGAGTCGAGCAGGAACTTCGCGTTCTCGGGAACCGGCGTGGCGACGAGCGCGAAGCGCTGCACCAGCTGCGGGTAGTGGCCATCCTGGCGCAGGTCGACATTGCCGAGCAGCGTCCGCATCACTTCCTGCGCCTCCGGCGTGGCGGCCGAGGCCAGTACGTCGAGCACGGTCTGCCTGCCGGTCATCGAGAGCTTGCCGAAGGGCTCGATCAGGGTGCGCGCCAGGTCGGGATCGAGCTCGAGCAGCCCGACCGCTCGCCACATCCAGCGCTTCTCGTCGGGCACCTGGCCACCGAAGCGCAGGAGATCCGCGACCATCTGCTCGCCGGTGAGCCCCGCTGCCGTGGCGGTGAGCAGCTGCTCGCGCATCTCGTCAGACATGACGAGCTCGCCCGGCTCGCGGCTCTCTAGCCCCTCGATATCGAGGCTCACGGCGGTACCCCGCGAGACGCCTTCGAGCTCGAAGCGCAGCGCGAGCGACCCGATCTCATCCTTGGTTCCCTTGCGCTCGAGGACGCGCTCGTCGAGCACGAGGCGCACCAGCTGTCCGCTCGTGTCGAACTCTCCCCGCGTCGAGCCGGCGCTGGTGACCTGGCCAGAATCGAGCGAGCCCAGGCCATTGGGCAGCACGAGCGAGGTGTACTCGATGCGCTCGCGGTCGATGGGGCTGGCGGCATCGTCACGGTGGTAGTGCGTGCGCGACTTCCCGAATGGACCTTCTTCCTCGGCGCGCCAGTCATTCTCGGGCAGGGCAGGCACGATGAACTGTGTCTGCGTCAGCAGCCACTGCATCGTGTCCTTGTAGACCGAGGGGTCTTGGGACGAGAAGCGGATTCCCGTGACGCGGCCCGTGTGATCGACCTGCATGTAGGCGCTGCGGTTGGCGAACACCGATTCAAAGGTGGCGTCATCGGGATAGATCTGCTGGCCCAGAAGCGACACCTCGTGTCGGCTACCGGGTTGCAGCCGAGCCTCGACAAGGGAGCGCGTCCCATCGTCGCTGATGCCGCGCAGCAGCAGCGTCGCGGCGACGTCCACCGTGCCGAGCAACTGCGCTGGCGCATTGGCGTCGACGCCAATGACCGCGCGTTGCTGACCTTGCCAGGTGAGCGCGTAGCGGTACTCGAACCCGGGACGGAAGCGGAGTGACGCTCCCCCACTCGCTGATACGGATGCCTTGGTCGCCGAGCGCGAGTACAGGGCATAGCCAGAGCCAGCGGTGGCCAGAGCGAGAACGAGTGCAGTGATTCGGTGGCGGCGCATGGGCGAACTCCTGGTCGAAAAAAGTTAAGGCCGAGGGGATGCCGCCGCGCAGCATTGCGACGGCATCCCCCTGGCACTGAGCTTGGTCTAGCTGGACGGCAGCGCGATCTGCGCGGCCACGAGCGAGATGTTGTCCTTGCTGATCTCGAACAGCGTGGCTTCGGTCGTGTAGCCGTTCCACTCGAAGAGAACCTTCTCGGCGTGCTTCAAGCCGTCGAGGAAGCTGGCGAAGGCGGAGATGTTGCCGTTGAGCGTCTGCAGCTTCAGCTTCACCGACATGCCGAGGTCCGCAAACACGGCAACGAAGTTAGGGCCCCGGTTGATGCGCAGCTTGGCGTGTGCCGAAATCGGCAGCGAGGCCTCCACCAGCACGAGGGTACCCTTGATGCCGACCTCGAGGACATGCGGGATACCACCCGCGAGCTCCGCAAACACGCTCGCATCCACGTACGGCGTCACGGAACCGGTCACTGAAGCGAGGTCGACGTTGTCGGCGGAGTCGCAGCCACGGCCCGCGAAGAGGGCCAGATCGGCATTCACGCCCATCTTGGCCGAGAAGCCGGCATTGATCCCGATGGTGAAGCCGAAGAAGGAGACCGCCGGGCCGGGCACCTTGTACGACTTCTCGAAGTTCGGGTGCTCGACGATGTTGAAGGTGTGGTTGAAGGTGTCGTTCAGGTGCTTGTCGTAGATCTGTTCGCCGCCGACTTTGATGGTGACCACGCCGTGCCCGCCCGACGAGTCAGTGAAGCCTCGCACATCGGCATCGAAGACCTCCTTGGTGGCCGAGTAGACGTTGCCATCGACGTGGAGGTTGCCTTTGACTTCCAGCTGCGCCTGGCAGAGCGGTGTGGTCTTGTTGAAGTTGAGGACCTTCCAGGACGCGTCATATCTCCATTTCGCATTGATATCGCTGCTGCCGAAAAGGCCGTTATCGGCGGCGGAGTCACCCAGCATGGGCTTGTGAGTGACGGGATCGATGGGGAACTGCAGGCTGGCGGTCTGCGTGGCAAGGCGGCCCAGGAAGTCACGGAACTTGTGCGGCGAGGTCTTGTCCGCGAATGCCGCGACGCTGAAGTTGTTACCCGTGTAGCTCACGCAGGTCTGGAAATCGTTTTCGCGACGGCGCGTGGCCTGATCGGAGAGCATCTTGACGAAGAGACGCGGCGACCAGTCGCACGGGTTGTTGGGCTCCATCGACAGGCAGCCCATGGCGCGGGCTTCGGCGAGCGCGTGGAAGATCTCCTGGTCGGTGACGATCAGGTCGACGGCAGACTGCCGCCCGCAGAACGGCTGGCTGGGCCCGCAAACGGGATCCCGCTCGGTCAGAGCGGCCCGATAGAACGCTTCGCGCTTGCGCAGCAACGCCCTGAAGGCTTCCTTCTTCTCGTCGAACTTGAACAGAACGTCGTCGGCCACACCGGTGTGTGCGATCCGATCGTTCATTTGCCGATGCCACGCCCAGTCCTGCTTCGGCCAGTAATGCTGGCCTGCAGCCAGGCCGGCAGACTCAGGAAATTCCTCGACGTTCCAAGGCGTATAGTCGCCTATGCCGGCCGCCGCGTAGTAGGAGGGCGGCTTGGGGCCGAGGACTTCATAGGCCTCGAAGAACGCATTCTTGGGCAGGTTCACCACCACATTGGGAGGCTGGTTCTCGCCCGGCCACACCGGCATTCCGATGGCCTCGCCATTGGAGTCCTTGAGGACCCTCGTGGATATGCCGCCGGGCATGAAGGCGAAATCGTAAATCGCCCGGTAGTCAGGTCCGAACTGCGATGCCTGCTGGTCGAACTTCGAATAGTCGTACGAGGAGTCGTACGCGTACTCCTCGCACGAGCCAACGACAGGGCCGTTGTCGAGCCACGGGATGCCCAACGCGGTATTGGAGAAGTTTGCCGCTCTCAGTCGCGTCATCCAGTTGGTGTAGGTAGTGAAGGTAGGCACTAGATTCGTGTACGCGATGTTCGACTGTCGGTGGTCCACCACGGTGGGCACCGACGTGTTGGTGCTCGGGACGTTGCGCTGCACCTGTGGCCAGGAGCCGTAGTTCGCCTGGAAGTCGTTCTGGATGAGCGTCGAGCATGCAGACGTCGGGCTCTTCTGCTCGGCCCCGCAGGGAGTGTCGTAGAAAGCAGGGGTCTTGCACTGCGTCAGCGTGGGCGCTGGGCAAACCGCGGCATTCGCGGTGCTCGGTAGGAGAGCCGAGAGCAAGCCGGTGGCCACTCCCAGGACTGGAAAGAGAAATGACCTATAGGTAGTCGCACGCATTCGGACAGAGCTCCTTGTTGAAGGTGCTCGGACCCGATTGCAGCAGTCGTGCCGAGGTCATCGCTCGACTCGGGCGGCGAGCAACAGCTTCAACTGACCGGATTCTCTGTCCCCGACGAGACCTCAGACATGGACCACAGCACCAGCGGAACGTCTCTTGGAACGTTTCGCGGCATGTTGAGTGTCACCCGATGCACTCGCGATGTACTCGTGTGTTGAATTCCGTCCTTCCGACGGGTCGCGACGATGCCGCGGTTTTCCACGCAACCTTCGCGCGCTCGCGCCGAAGCCTCGTCCGGACGTCGAGTCCGCGACGAGGAGGTCGTTCATGCGAGGAGTGACGAGGCTATGGGTGGCGGCCGCGGCCGCAGGATGGTCGGCATGCGGCGGTGAAGGCGCGGCAAAGGTGATCGACGCAGGGCCGGGCGCGGTGGCAACGGGTGGCAAGGGCGAGCTGCGACCGGACGCTGCACCCGACGCCGCGCCTGCTGCCCTGCCTGACCCGGACGCATCGCCGCCGGGCGCGAGCTGCGGCCAGGACGACGAGTGCACGCCGGGACGCTGCGTGGACTTTCGCTGCGCCGCCGCATGCGATGCCGACGATGCGCATGCGTGCCGCGAGGTGACCGGGCTCTGCGCCGTGGTCCGCAACGGCGTCATCCGCGCCTGCGTCGGCGACGTGGCCAGCGGCAGCGACGGCGACGACGCGCTGCTCGGCCCAGGCGGGGTGGCGTCGGCCAGCTTCGCCAGCGTCGGCGACGTTGACGTCTTTCGTCTCGACGTGCCGGCGGGCCGCTGGCGCGTGGTCGTCACGCCGCCGGCGGATGTCGACCTCGCCATCGACTTCTACGACGCACGTGCGCTGCCCATCGGGGCCTGCGACGACGGCGTGGCGGGCGCGCTGGAGCGGGCGTCGTGGATGGCGACCGACGACCTGGGCGCGTTCGCGGTCGTGCGTCACGTGGGCGGCGCGACCGGCGCATATCTCGTGCGCCTGAGCGGCGAGCCGGTGCGACCGTGAACGGCAAGCGACGCGACACGCGTCCCCACGGCGGAGCGCTTCGCTCGACCACGCCGGTCGCCCTGCGCATCCTCGGCAGCGAGAAGGAGGTGCCGCTGCCGCTCGAGCTGGAGCGCTTCGCCATCGGCAGCGACACGTCCAATCACCTGGTGCTCGACGACGACACGGTCTCGTCGCTGCACTGTGTGCTCGAGCGGCGCGGCGCGCACGGCATGGTGCTCAAGGACCGCAAGAGCACCAATGGCACCTTCGTCGACGGCGTGCGCGTGGCCGAATCGGTGGTCGAGCCGGGCGCGCGCATCGTCCTGGGCAAGAGCTCGCTGGCGCTGGTCGGGCGCGCGTCACGCGGCGAGGCCGCCGTGCTGGCCCAGCTCCTGGGCGAGGCGCCCGCATTCAAGGCCGCCGTGCAGCTGGCCTCACGCGCGGCGCGCTCGTCGGTGACCGTGCTGCTGCAAGGCGAGAGCGGCACCGGCAAGGAGGCCTTCGCGCGCCTGGTCCACGAGGCATCGCGGCGCGCGGCCGGGCCCTTCGTGGCGGTCAACTGCGCCGCCATCGCCGCGTCGCTGGTCGAGAGCGAGCTGTTCGGGCACGAGAAGGGCGCGTTCACCGGCGCGCAGGCGCGGCGCCTGGGCGTCTTCGAGCAGGCCGACGGCGGCACCTTGTTCCTCGACGAGGTGGGTGAGCTGCCGCTCGAGCAGCAACCCAAGCTCCTGCGCGTGCTCGAGACACGGCGCGTGAGCCGCGTGGGCGGCAGCGGCGAGCAGCCGGTCGACGTGCGCGTGGTGGCCGCGACGCACCGCGACCTGCAAGCGATGACCGAGACGGGTGACTTCAGGCTCGACCTCTTCCACCGCATCGCCGGCATCGCGTTGCGCATCCCGCCCCTGCGCGAGCGGCCCGAGGACCTCGCGCCGCTGCTGCAGCACTTCCTGGCCGAGACGATCCCCCACGTGGGCGCGCGCAGCGTCGACGACGCCACCCTGCAGGCGCTCGCCGCCTACGCCTGGCCGGGCAACGTGCGCGAGCTGCGCCAGGCCGTACACCGCGCCGCCGCCCTGTGCGAGCAGCATCTGGAGTTGCGCCACCTGCTGCCCGAGAGCCACGTTCCGCCGCCACCCGCGGCGCGCCCGCGGCGGGCGCCCCTGGCGATCGATGGCGTCCTGCCCGAGAACGCCAGCATGCACGAGCTGATGAAGCATGTGCTCGCGCGCGCCCTCGCCCGCCACGGCTCGCAGCGGCGCGCCGCCGAGGCCCTCGGCATGTCGCGTTCGACCTTCAACGAGCGCGTCCATCGCTACGGCCTGGTCGCGGCGCGCGGGCGCCGCGGGCGCGAGGACGAGTGAGGCGTTCTTGACCAACCCATCCGGAAGGTGACTGCGTCGGCGTAAGTGCGCGAGCGCGAGAAATCGGCGGAGACCGGAACAGAAAAAAACGCCGACGCCGACGCCGACGCAACGCCGACGCAGCTACCTCCCGGATCCGGACCAGCCCGCGACGTCCCGCCCGGGCCGCGGCTCAGTTTATCTGCGGCTGCTGCTGCGGATAGTCGCTGGGCGGAGGCGTCGGATTCTGCTGCGGCGGCTGCGGCGGCGGATAGTCCGGATTCTGCTGCGGCGGCGGATTCTGTTGCGGCGGCGGATAGTCGGGCTGCCGCTCGATGGGCTGCGCCTGCGGCTGCTGCATGGGCTGCTCCTCGATCGGGCGACCCGTGGGTCGGTCGGGGTCGGGCATGGCGCGCACGTCGGTCGCACGCGGCTGGTCGCCCGAAGGCGGCGTCTCGGTCGGCATCTGCGGCGGAGGCGTGTACGGCGGCGCATCGCCGCTCAGTGCCTGTGTGGGCGGCGGTGGTGGAGGCGCCTCGCCGCCGCCGATGGGCATGGGCGCCGGCGGCGTGATGTTCACCTGCGGGCGCGGCATGCCCATGCCGTCGCCGCCCAGGCCGCGACCCATGCCCACGGTCGGATGGGCCCGGTCCTTGCCCGCGCCGCCCACCGACACGGGGCTGATCTTCGAGCCGATGAACTTGAGCCCGTTGAACGGGCCGAGGATCTTGAGGCCCATCAGGCCGTCCTCGGGACGCAGGGACTGGCCCTTCATCATGTTGATGATGTCGCCCATCTTGGGCTCGCGCTGCACCAGCTGGTCGGCCGCCTTGAAGCGCATGTACGCGGTCACCTGCGACTTCACGAATGGATCGTCGAAGCGGATGTCACCGTCCAGGTAGACCTCGCCGTCGGGCGACTTGCCCAGGAACTCCTCGAAGTGGCCTAGGCCCTTGGCGATGACGATCCTGCCGCCGATCTTGCCCAGCTTGAGCTTGGGCAGGGTGAAGCCACCCTCCGAGAATGCATTCTGCTGGCCAGCTCCGGTGGGCCGGATCTTGGCCACGCCGTCGCCGATGGTGCAGCCCTCGCAGTCGATGACGATCTTGCCGGTGGCGTCCTTCCACTTGGCCTTGGGCAGGGTGATGTCGAGATCCAGGGACACGCCGCCCGCCATGGGCACGCCGCCGGTGGCGGTGCGGATGCCGGGCAGCTGGTCCATGGGCAGCTCGTGCGAGTGCACGTCGATGCGGACCGAGCTCTTGTCGGCCAGCACGTGACCCTCGATGGTGCCCGCGCCCAGCACGGCCTCGAAGCCGACGTCGCCGGTGCCGAAGAGCCCCGCGAACAGGCCCAGATCGATGTCCAGGCGGTCGACCTTCAGCTCGACCGGCTTGTCACCTTCACGCGCCGGGCGCGACTTGAGCGACAGACCCTTGAGCACGACGTCGCCCGGGAACCAGCCCGGTCCGGCCGAGTCGACGCGCACGTCGAAGCCGTCGCCCAGCTTCTCCTGCAGGATCTGCTCGATGCGCTCGTAGGGCACGGTCAGGTGCAGCGCGTACACGAACACCACCAGGGCGAACAGCACGTAGCCGCCCAGGCGGGCCCACTTCTTCTGCGGATCGGTGAGGGTGATGGGAATGGCGATCACGGTGCGCCCCCGGTCTGCTCGTCGCCCAGCCCCAGCTTGCTGCCCGCCTTGCCCGGCTTGCCGCCCGGCCGGCCCGGCTTGGCCACGGGCGCCTTCTCGTAGGCGGCGATGGTCAGCTTGACGTCGAGCTTGTCGTGCGCGCTGACGTACGGCTTGACGTAGAGCGCCTGGGTGACCACGGCGGGCGCGTTGGTCTCGACCATCTTGAGGAACTTGGCCAGCTGGTCGAGCGTGACGCCGCGCAGGTTGATGTCGAGCGACAGCTCGCGGTACTTGCCCTTGATGACGGGCGGCTTCTCGGTCGAGTCGGGGATGGTCATGTTGCCGGCCTGGGTGGCGATGCCTTCCAGGTAGGTCTGCAGCGGCTGCGCGGTCTCGGGGATGAGGCGCTCGGGATCCTCGGGCGAGTTGCGCTTTTCCATGATCTCGTCCTGGTGCTCGGCGATGAGGCGCAGCGCATAGCGCGCCTGCGCATTCTGCCCCTCCAGGTCGGCCAGGCGGTTGCGCACGTTCAGGAAGACGAAGCCGAGCACGCAGACGACGGCGGTGATGCCGAGCGCCAGCACCAGGCGCTTCTCGCGCGGTGCGGCGTTCTCCCAGCGGTCTCGTAGTTGTTCGAAGGCCATGGTCGTATCTCCGCTCGTGCCCTACATGCACTTCGAGGTGATCGTGAGGGTGAATTCCTTCGAATCGGCCGTGCCCGACTGCACCCGGCCGCGCTGCACGTCCTCGAAGCAGGTCAGGCCCTTGAGACCCTTCTCGATCTCGTCGATGGACGCCGCCGTGTCGGTGCTGGCCTTGAGCGTGACCTTGTCCTTCTTGATGTCCAGCTCGATGAGCTCGAGCTTGGCCTTGTCACGCGCGGGCACCCGCTTGGAGATCTCGACCAGCAGGTCGAAGGCGGTGTGCTTGGGCAGCGGCGATTCGTTCTTCTTGGGCGAGATCTTGGTCTCGACGTCCTCGGGCGCGACCGCCTCGCCCCACAGCTCGGTGGTGGCCACGCTCAGCTTCTCGTCGAGGATCTTCTTCTCGGCGCGCAGCTTGTAGAAGGCGGCGAAGCCATCCACGGCCGCGAAGGCGACGATGAACATGGCCGCGCCGATCAGGTAGATGGCCTTCTGGCGCAGGAAGGTGAAGTCGGCGCGGTAGCTGAACTCGCCCTTGCGCAGGTCGAACGACGGCCGCCCGGTGGCGGCCTCGAGCGCGGCGCCCAGGGCGGCGAGCCCGTGGTCGAGCGCGACGCCGCGCGCGGCCAGCGCCGGTCCCACCAGCGCGCCCACGTTGACGTCGGCGACGGTGAGCACGGGCAGCTCGAGTGTATCGCCCAGCCACGAGACCAGGCCACGCAGACGCGCGCCACCTCCGCACAGCAGCACGCGCCGGGGCACCCCCCCGGTCTGGGTGCGGCACGCGCCCAGGGTCTGGCGCAGCTCGCGCGCCAGCGGCTGCAGCTCGACCGCGATGACATCGGAGATGCGCTGCCACGCCGGCGACGGCGCCGGCTCGGACGCCGAGGCCACGAAGCCGTCGGAGTGCTTGGCCGCCTCGGCCTGCTCGAGCGGCATGTTCCAGGCGCGCGCGATGGCCGCGGTGATGTGGCGGCCGCCGCGCGAGATCGAGCGCGCGAACAGCACCTTGCCGCGGAAGGTCACGCACACGTCGGTGTGCGCGTGGCCGCAATCGACCACCACCACCGGTTCGCCCGCGCCGATGCCGCCGCGCTCGACCAAGCGCGCGTAGCTCATGGGCGCGGCGATCAGGCTGCGCGGCTCGGTGTTGTGCGCGCCACCCAGGTCGAGCAGGTGTCTGACCCGCTCGCGCGTGGTCGCGACCGCGAGCAGACGCGTGCCGGGCAGGCCGGTGCCGCCCAGACGCGGTATCTGCGGCGCTGCCGCGGGCTGCAGCGGCGACGTGGTCGCGTCCTCCGACACCGCCGTGACCTGCGGAGCCGTGGCCGCGAGCAGCATGTCGCGCGGCATGACCTCGAAGTCGTAGATCAGCTCGTCGAGGTCGTGGGGCAGGAGGCTCTCCAGCTCGCCGCCGACCGCGCGCTCCATGTCGGCGCGCTTGATGCCGGAGAAGGTGAAGTCCATCACCCGCAGCGACAGGCCGTCGCCGCTCATGGTCCAGTGGGGGATGTCGTGCTCGAGCCCGTGCTCGGCGACCAGGCCGGCGAGCGCGCGTACGGCCCGATCCTCGACCGGCTCGTCGCCCGCGGGCACGCGTGCCTCGAGCACGTCGACGATGGTGGTCTGCCTGAGACCGCTCTGCGCGACCACCACCTTGACGCTGTAGGCACCGAGGTCGATGCCGAGAATCCTGTGCGCCATGACTGCCTATTCCTCTCGCCAGTAAACCCACGTGCCGCGTGAGTACGCGGGGTCGCGGGCATTCTGATTCTGGTTGTCGGAGTCCCAGACCCCGACGATCTTCTTCTCGACCTTGCCCATCTTGGAGGTCACGGTGACGCGGTAGGTGGCCCGGCCGCCCGAGCGCGCCACCTGGGTCAGCTTGGCCTGATCGAGGTCGACGCCCTGCAGCTGGTTGGCCTGGCTCTGCCCGGGATTCGGCTTGGCCGGCTTGGTCGGGTCGGACGGGTTGAGCGCGCTGCCCATGGCCGCGGCCGGGTCCTTGACGAAATCGGCGAACTCGTTGAGGTCCTGGAACATGATGCCGTAGCCGCGCGCCTGCGCGACCACCGCGGCCAGGCGCCACAGCTTGTTCATGTCGCGCAGCACCGGATCGTTGGGATCCTTGGCCGACTGCGCGATGATGGCCATGATCACGTTCAGATCGTTGGCAGCGTTCACGTTCACCTTGCACTTGCCGTAGATGGTGAACGCACCTCCGAACAACGCCCAGCGGCGCTCGTCCATGCCGCGCACGGCCTGCAGATCGTCGACCGAGTCGAGATAGTTGTCGCGCGCCTTGTAGGGCGGCGTGCGCTGCTCGTAGCCGTAGTCCTCGGGCTGACCGTTCGAGCCGTAGGCGGCGGTGTCGCGGTCGACCCAGTCGATGAGCGCCTTGACGAAGGTCTGCCGATCGGTGAACTGACCGTCACCGTCGCGCTCCTCGAACATGCGGTCGTAGCCCTGCGGCAGCACCATGGCGTCGAGCATGAGCTCGAGCTGCTTGACCGTGGCGGCCGAGCCGTTGGCGCAGTTCATGTTGATCTTGCCGTCGTCGGTGCCGACCTCGATGTTGAACTCGCCCGCGGGCAGGCCCAGGCCCTTGATGTGGTCGACGTCGATGCCACCGACCATGTCGGCGAACGCCTTCACTTCTTCCTTGGAGCCGCCGAAGATGCCCACCAGCATGGGCAGGTAGTCGGCCAGCTGCAGGTCGCCCAGGTACTTGCGGTACTTGTCGATGATGTCCTTCTGCACCTTGATGACGATGCGCGACAGGTTCATGCCCGAGCGGGCCAGGAAGTAGGCGCGCATGTCGTCGCGCGCATTGGCCGCCTGCGCGTAGTCGACGTTGGTGTTGTAGGAGAACTCCGCCGACACCACGGCGATGAAGGCGATCACCGACGCGACCGCGATGAGCGCGATGCCCTTCTGCGTGAAGCGTGGCGCGCGCTTGCGCTCCGCGCCGCAAGGCGCTTCTCTGGTCTGGTCAGTTGACAAAGAACACCAGCTGTTCCTGCATGGGAATCTTGGTCTGCGTGGTGAACGTGACGTCCTTGCCGCGCTCGTCCTTGAAGCCCAGCGTGATCTTGACCCGATCGGGCAGTCGGCCCGGCTTGCCGTCAGCCGACACCGTGCTCCACACGTCTTCCCACTCGCGATCCTTGACGTCCCAGTACTGGACCTTGAACTTCTCCACGCCGCTGAACAGCATGTCGGTGTCGGCGGGCAGGGTGTCCCACTTCTCCTGCGCGATGCGTCGGGTCTCGCGCCGGTAGATGTTCTTGACGTTGCGGTCGTCGGGGTCGGAGTCGACGTAGTACGAGATGACCGTCTGGTCGCTCTCGTTGGCGTTGGCGTAGAGCTTCTGGTGCGCGAAGGTGGTGAAGTGCAGCGAGTCGCCCGAGAGCGACGACTCGCCCACGAACATGGTGCTCGGCTCGGGGTTGATGGTGCTCTGGTTGGACGACAGGTACGCCATCGACAGGTCCTTCTCGATGCGTCCCAGCGCCAGGCGCACGCCGCGGTAGCGATCCTGCACCGCCTCGTAGTGCTTCTTGGCGCGCGTGGTCTGGATGATGGTGCCCCACGCGATCAGCATCATGAAGCCGATGATGGCCAGCGAGATGAGCATCTCGACCAGGGTGAAGCCGCGCGCGGCCTGGAGAGGACGGCGGGTCATTTGCCACCCGGCTGCTTGGGCTTGCTGGGATCAGGCGCGGCCTGCAGCATGCCGCCCAGGCCCTGGTTGACCGCCTTGGGATCGCTGAAGTAGCAGACGACCACCAGGGTCTCCTCGGTCCGGCCCGCCTTCCAGGTCACGGTGAGCGTGACCTTGCGGATGGCGCCCTCGAGGATCTTGGAGATCATGTCGAACGAGCCCGCCAGCGCCGACGCGCCCGCCGACTGGGTGGCGTTGCCGCCGCCCTGGCCCATGAGCCCGGCCAGGTTGGAGCCCGGGCCGCCGCTCTCGCTGCCGTCGGAGTTCTTGCTGTTCTTGGCCGCCTGCTGGCCCTGCTGCAGCTGCTGCAGCGGCGGCAGCTCGACCTTCTCGATCTTGGCCTTCCAGGTGTAGCGCGGGAAACCCTCGTCGGAGAAGTCGCCTTCCATCTCCTCGCTGGTGTCCTGGAAGCCCTTGAACAGCAGCTCCTCCTCGATGTCCATCATCTTGCCGCGCGCCAGGCCGGTGGCCGCGGTGAGCAGCTTGGCGCGGTTGGTCGCCTGGGTGTCGGCGGTGACGCGCGACAGCATCATGACCAGCGCGGCGAACAGGATGGCCAGCGCGATCATGACCTCGACGAGGGTGAAGCCACGCTGCGTCTTGCTCATCGCGCACCCTCGGTCTCGGCGTTGCCGTCCACGATGTCCTCGGGCCGGCGGTAGGCGCCCTCGCTCACCTGGGCGGCGCCGGTCAGCGAGTGCAGCCGGATGGAGTACACGTGCTCGTCCTTGTCGGTCAGCTCGATCACCGCGCGCTCGCTACGGCCGAGCGGGAAGAAGTTGATGGTCACCTTGCCGCTCTCGGCCGGCTGCTCGAGGTGTGACACGTACACCTGCTTGAAGCTCACCCCCGCCTTGCGCGCCAGCGGCTGCGGCTGGCCCAGCTCGCCCTTGACCGGCGAGCACGGCAAGGGCGCCGCGCTCGCGCCCACGGTGTCGACGAACTGTGGCCCGGCGGTGTTGCTCTGCGCCGCGGTGGGATCGATGGGCGGCGGCGCCTCGGGCGGCGTGGCCGCCTGGGTCGCGATCGTCTGCGCTAAGATGGCGTGCTCCTCGTCGATCGAGCGCACCATCTTGACCGGCGCGTCGCAGCGCTCGAGCTGGAAGGTGTCCTGCTCGAGGTCGAGGATGAGCCGGTGGTGCGCCGCCGTCGCCGCGGCGCGGTCGTAGCCCGAGCGCATGGCCGCGGCCAGGTGCGACGCGTCGGAGCGCAGGTCGCTCTTGCGCGCGCGCCGGATCATCCCCGGCATGATCAGCACCAGGAGGCCCATGATGGCGAGAACGATCATGATCTCGATGATGGTGATGCCGACCTGCCTCGCCGCGCGCGCGTACCCCGTCGCGCCGGCTGGGCGCGGACGAGCAAGCGTATGTGCGGGCGAGTGGCGCATGGTTACTTCTTGGTGTTCCAGCTCTTGATGTCGTCCGAGGTGCCTTCCTTGCCGTCACGGCCCATCGACAGCACGCAGAAGCCCTCGCACTCCTCGGGCGCCTGATCGCCGCACTTGAGGATGTAGTCGTGCTGCCAGGGATCCTTGACCGAATCGGTCTTCTTCTTGCCCAGCGCCGGCTTGAGGTCGTCGATCGAGTCGGGGCAGTCCTTGTCGACCACGTCGATCTGCCACTTGGCGTAGGCGCCCTCGATCTGCTTGGTCATCTGCCGCGCCGTGTCGACCTTGGCCTTCTGCAGCGAGTTGATGACGGCAGGACCGACGAGCAGACCCATGACCAGGGCGATGATCGCGAGCACGATCATGATCTCGATGAGGGTCATGCCGGTCTGCGGCTGCAGCGCGCGCACGGCGGCGTTGGCTTCGAGCTTGGCTTCCATGTTCTCCGACTCGCTGTTCATGACTGGCTCCACTGGCTCCATGGGGAAAACGTTCTACTGCGCGAACTGATTCATCTGCATGATGGGCATCAGGATCGAGAACACGATGAAACCGACCGCACCGCCCATGAACACGATGATGAGCGGCTCGAGCACCGAGGTCAGCTTGCCCAGCTTGGTCTCGACCTCCAGCTCGTAGGTGGTGGCCACGTTGGCCAGCATCTGCTCGAGCTGGCCGGCGCGCTCGCCCACCGCGATCATGTGCGTGACGATGGCGGGGAACTCGCCAGACTTGCGCAAGGTGCCGGCGATCGACTCGCCCTGCTGGATCTGCTCGCGCGCGCCCTCGATGACCTTCTTCAGCACCACGTTGCCGAGGATGTCCTTGGCCACGTCGAGCGACTTGAGGAGCGGCACGCCCGAGGCCAGCATGGTGCCCAGGGTGCGGCAGAAGCGCGACACCGCGATCTGCCGGGTCAGCGGCCCGAGCATGGGCGCGCGCAGCTTCAGCTTGTCCCACACCGGGCGACCCTTGGGCGACCGGATCCACGCCAGGAGCCCGTAGATGCCGCCGATCATCGCGGCCAGGATCAGCCACCAGAAGCTGCCGATGGCCTTGGACATGAAGATGAGCAGCTGCGTGTTCCACGGCAACGCCTGGCCGGCGTCGTCGAACAGCTGCGTGATCTGCGGCACCACCGCGACCATCAGCACGGCCATGATGCCGCCCGAGATCACCATCATGGCCAGCGGGTAGACCATGGCGCCGCCGACCTTGCTCTTGAGCCGCTGCGCCGCTTCCATGAACTCGGCCAGACGGATGAGCACCTGGTCGAGGTTGCCGGCGGTCTCGCCCGCACGCACCATGGAGATGAACACGTCCTCGAACACGCGCGGGTGGCGCGCCAGCGCGTCGGCCAGCGACGAGCCCTCGTTGACGCGCGTGCGCACGTCGCCGATGGTGGTCTTGAACTTCTCGTTCTCGATCTGCTCGGTCAGGACGCCCAGCGCCTCGGCCAGCGGGATGCCCGCCTTGACCAGGGTGGCCAGCTGGCGCGTGAACGCCGCGACCTCCGACTGCTTGATGCGCTGGAACATGGCCGCGAAGTCGATGTTCTTCTTCAGGCCCTCGCCCTTCGAGGTCACCGCCGAGGCGGCCTTGCCGGCGCGCGCCTCGGCCACCTCGGTGACCACGATGCCGTCGCGACGCAGGAGCGCGCGCAGCGCCTTGGGCGACTCGGCATCCTTGGCGCCGGCGACGGTCTTGCCGCGCGCGTCGAGGCCCTTGTAAGCGAAGACCGCCATGGGCTACTCCGAGTCCTCCGCCGTGACCATCATGACTTCCTCGATGGTGGTCATGCCGGCGAAGACCTTGTTGGCGCCGTCGAGGCGCAGGGTGCGCATGCCGTTCCTCATGCCCGCGCGCTTGATGGCGGTGGAGTCGGCGTTCTTGAGGCAGAGGTTGCGCACCTCCTCGTTGATGAGCAGGAGCTCGTAGATGGCCGAGCGGCCCTGGTAGCCGGTCTTCAGGCAGGCGCCGCAGCCCTGCGGCGCGGCGCGGTAGACCTTGCCACGCGGCAAGGGTTGCGCGCCCTTGACCGTGATGACCGGGTAACCGCCGGCGAAGAAGCGATCGGGATCGAGGCCGAGCCCGGCCAGCATCTCGGGCGTGGGCGAGACCAGCTCGCGGCACTCCTTGCACACGCGCCTGACCAGGCGCTGGGCCAGGAGGCCCACCAGCGACGAGGCGACCAGGAAGGGCTCGACGCCCATGTCGACCAGACGGGTGATGCCACCGGCGGCGTCGTTGGTATGAATCGTCGACAGCACCAGGTGACCCGTGAGCGAGGCCTGGATGGCGATCTCGGCGGTCTCCTGGTCACGAATCTCGCCCACCATGATGACGTCGGGATCGTGACGCAAGAAGGAGCGCAGGCCCGACGCGAAGGTCAGTTCGATCTTGGAGTTCACCTGCGTCTGCGAGATGCCTTCCAGCTGGTACTCGACCGGGTCCTCGATGGTGAGGATGTTGAGGTCGGGCGAGTTGATGCGCGACAGGCACGCGTACAGCGTGGTCGTCTTGCCCGAGCCGGTCGGGCCGGTGACCATGAGCACGCCGTGGGGGCGCTGGATGATCTCCTCCATGACCTCGAGCTGGTCGATGGCGAAGCCGATGTCGGCCAGGCCCAACATGACCGACGAACGATCGAGCAGACGGATGGTGACGCGCTCGCCCGTGGCCGTGGGCACGGTCGCGACGCGCATGTCGATGTCCTTGCCGGCGATCTTGCGGCGGATGCGGCCGTCTTGCGGCAGACGCTTCTCGGCGATGTTGAGGCCGGCCATGATCTTCACGCGCGCGATGATCGTGGGCAGGAACTGCCGGTTGGCCCGCTTGGACTCGCGCAGCACGCCGTCGATGCGGTAGCGCACCACGACGTCCTTCTCGCCCGGCTCGATGTGGATATCCGAGGCGCGTTCCTTGACCGCCTGGAACATGAGCGAGTTGACCCAGCGGATGATGGGCGCCTCGTCGGTGAGATCGAGGATGTCGACCAGCTCCTCGGCGTCGCCGAACTCGTCGCCTTCCTCGCCGCCCGACTTCTTCTCGCCCAGCTCGACCGCGGTCTTGGTGCGCGCGTAGACCTTGTTGATGAGCTCGAGGATGCGCAGCGGTCCGGCCACGATGGGCACCGGCTCGAGCCCGAGCAGCGAGCGCACGTCGTCGAGCGCGTGCACGGCCAGGGGATCCGCGACCGCGACCAGGATCTGCTCGTCGCCCACGCGCGCCAGCGGCATGAGCTTCTGCTGCTTGGCGAAGTTGATGGGCAGCTTCTCCAGCATGGTGACGTCGATGTCTTCCGACTTGGGCAGATCCTTGGCGTACTCGAGGCCCATCTGGCTGGCCAGCGCGCGCGCCAGGTCCTCCTCGCCGATCGCCTTCATGGCGAGGAGGGCCTCGCCGATGAGGCCGCCTTCATCGCGCTGGCGCGCCAGCGCCTGCTCGAGCTGCGCGGGCGCCATGCCCTGCTCGACCAGGATCTTGCCGAGGAGGCGCGACATCAGTTGATCTTCCTCTTCGGCTGCGGGTTGGGCGGCGGGGGCGGCGTCGGCAGCGGCGCGGTGCCGCCCTGGTCGCCCTGCTCACCAGCGGGCTCGCCCGGCGTCATGCCCGTGGGCATCTCGACCGGACCCTGCTCCTCGCGCTGGTGCTGCTTGCTCTCCGCCTCGCGCATCATCTGCTCGTCGGAGTCGGCGGTGCGCACGGTGTTGTTGATCTCCTCGATCAGGCCGCGCTTGCGCCCGTAGTCCACATCGGGCTCGAAGGCCGGGTCGGTGAACATGGTGTAGCTGCGCATGAACTCGCGCCGCTCCTGCATCTTGCGGTCGAAGATGCGCCGGATGTCGGCCTGGTCCTTGATGACGTAGGGCGTCAGGAAGATGAGCAGATTGGTCTTCTGCTTGGTCGTGCGCTTGAACTTGAACAGGTAGCCGAGGATGGGGATGTCGCCCAGGAGCGGCACCTTGGACTCGTTGATGCGCGTCTCGTCGGACATGAGGCCGCCGATGACGACCGGCTGCTGGTCCTTGACCACGATGGTGGTCTTGACCGAGCGCTTGGTCCAGCTGGCGCCCAGGCCGCCGAAGTTCTCCGACGCGATGGCGTTGATCTCCTGCTCGATCTCGAGGCGGACCATGCCCGACTCGTTGACATGCGGGGTGATCTTGAGCTTGAGACCGACGTCCTGGCGCTGCACCGGCTGCTGCAGCGACAGGCCCAGGCCGCCCGCCGCGCCGCCCGCGCCGCCCAGCTGGGGAATGCCGGTGCCCGAGGCGACCGGGATGTTCTGGCCGATGGAGATCTCGGCCGGCACGTTGTCGGTGGTCAGGATGTGCGGCGACGACAGCACGTTGACGTCGTTGTTGTTCTGCAAGAGCTGGAAGAGCACGCCGAACGACGGGATGGCCAGGCCCAGCACCTGCGTCGACTCGGGGATCTGCGGACCGAAGCCGCCCGCGATGCCGCCGATGAGCGACGACGGGTTGAGCGACAGCGTGCCCAGGTCGGGATGCTGCACGCCGCCGACCAGGATCGACTGCTTGCCGCCCACTTCGTAGGGCACACCGCCGTGGAACGACAGACCCATGCGGCGCGTCTTGTCGAGCGAGACCTCCATGATGGTGGCCTCGACGAAGACCTGGCGGCGCGGCACGTCGAGCAGACGCACGACCTCGCGCAGGGCCAGGAAGTCCTTCACCGACGAGACGATGACCAGCGAGTTGGTCGGCTTGTCGAAGGTGACGCGCACGTTGCCCTCGAAGCCCGAGCCGCCGCCGCCGCCGCCGGGCACGCCCGGCTGACCCTGCGGCCCGCCCCGGTTGGGCTGACCCTGCGCGCGCTGCTGCTGGCCCGAGATCACCGACGACAGCGTGGTCGACATCTCCTCGGCGTCACCGTTGTTCAGGTAGTACACGTGGATGCCGCCCTCGCCGCCTTCCATGGGCTCGTCGAGGCGCTTGACCAGGGCCAGGATGCGCTGGTAGGCGGGCTCCGACGCGATCACGATGAGCGAGTTGGTACGCTCGTCGGGGATGATCTTGGACGGCGTGACGTTGGCGGTGGCGTCGATCATGCCCGGCTGGCCACCGCGCGGCGGCTGCACCTTGCCGCGGTTCTGCGGCACCTGCACGGGCGCGCCCGGCTGGCCACCGCCGCGGGTGCCGAAGATCTCGTTCAGCTTGTTGCCGATCTCTGACGCGTCGGCGTTGCGGATGTGGATGATGTAGATCTTCTCGCCGTCGCCGGGCTGGTCGAGCTGCTTCATCATCTCGGCCATCTTGATGATCGACGAGCCGTAGTCGGTCACGATGATGACGCCCATGTTGGGCAGGGGCGTGACCGTGCCGTCCTTCGACTTGAGCGAGTTGAGCACCTGCGACGCGTCGTCGACGCTGACCGCGTCGGGGCGGAAGACCGCGCGCACGATCTGGTCGGAGTTGGGCGCGTTGCCGCCCTTGTACACGGGCAGCGGCTTCTCGCGCGTCGACTGGCTCTCGACGATCTCGAGCGTGCGGCCCTTGGGCACGATGTTGAGGTTCATGGTCTGCAGCGAGACCAGGAACAGGTTCCACGCCTCGCCCGGGGTCATCTCCGCCGGCGCGATGATGGTCACCTTGGAGGCGCGACCCATGATGCCCTGGCCGAAGATGAAGTTGCGACAGGTGAAGCTCATGGCCCAGTTGACCAGGTCCTTGAGGTCGGTCTCGGGCTTGAGCGTGACCTTGAACTTGGCGTTCTTGGGCAGGTTCTTGCAGCGGTAGAGCTCGCCCTCGTCGGGGTACTCGCCGCCCACGCCGCCATTGCCGCCGCCGGGCGTCACGATGCCGCCGCCGGCGCCGGCGCCGACCTGGGCGCCACCGGGAGGATTGGCCACCTGTGCGGGAGGCGTGCCCGCGGGCGTGACCGTGGGCGCGCTCGGCTCGGCCGGACGCGCGGGCGCCGGCTGCATGCCCGCACCCGCGCCGGTGGGCTGCTTGGCGGTGCCCTCGGCGGTGGTGGCCGCGGCCACGCCGCGCACGGGCT
>Ga0209515_10003049_pt1 | contig 24544 bp, 25 predicted proteins | sample Subgroupgradi54m_FD_187454 | JGI IMG/M metagenome (GOLD analysis project Ga0209515, IMG submission 187454) | Subsurface groundwater microbial communities from S. Glens Falls, New York, USA - GMW60B uncontaminated upgradient, 5.4 m (SPAdes)... ... | reverse complement strand
GAAGATGGATGCGCTCATGGATCACGGACCCGTCCTTGCGATTGCCAAAGAATCGATTGGAGCGGATGACACGGCTGGATCGCTCCTGGAACGTTTGGCCTTGCTGGGTGCGAAGACGCTTCCGAATGTGCTCGTCGATTACATCGCCGGACAAATCGTGCCCCAAGAACAAGACCATGCGGCCGCGACCACCATCGGACTTCTTGATCGTGAAAATGGGGCGATCAACTGGAATAAACCTGCGACGGAAATCGAACGCCTCGTGCGTGCGTACGATCCGTGGCCCGGGACCTTCACGATGCTTGATGGGAAACGCCTCAAAATTCTCAAAACCTCGATCGGAGCGCCAACCGATCTTGCTCCCGGGACATTCTTCATTCATGACGGCGCTCTTGAAGTCGCCTGCGGAGAACACACTTCTTTACGATTAGACCGCATCCAACCCGAAGGAAAATCCCCCATGCCAGGCCCGGTGTGGATAAATGGTGTCAGGTCCCGTTATCCACAGGGTGGATCGTTTGTGGCGAAACACAACGCCCACCGAGCAGGCGTTGCGCCGAGGATCGATGGGCAGACGTCAGAGCGAGATGCCGCGTGACACGGACTCGGCGGGAGGACGCACGGGGAGAAGAAAGGGCAGATGTGGAAAAAAGAACACGTAAATCGACCCGTCCGGAGAGCGCATCTGCATCCACGGCAATCCGCCATGCGGGGACACAATAGCGATAGGTCCTCGATAGAACGGACCGTCGGGGAGCGTCACGGCAATCACGTACACCTCCATGGGCTGAAGGTGCGTGAGGCAGGCCCATCCGTTGTCGATACGACGACTGCGAACGCAGAGCACCCGATGCGAGAGCCGCCCGCCTTCGAAAAAGTGAAACTCCGGCTCTCGCTCGCTCGGCCACTCGGGCAGACCGATCGCGACCTCGTCTCCCTCTGCATACTCTCGCTCTCCACGCGCGGTCACGATATACGGAAGCCGCGGACAAGCCCGGCACACGGGACAGGAAGCTCTCGCACTTACGGTCGGCGCCCGCATGGACGCGCACGCCCAGAGATTCACGAACACCGCCAAGGCCATCGTCATCCGTTGTCGCATCGCAACCTCCTCCTCGCAGACACTACTCCTGTGGATAAATAGTGTCAGGTCCCGTTATCCACAACATAAACGGGACCTGACACCAAAGCTCCTGACACCAAAGCTCTTCACCGTTTATCGTCAATAGTGCATCGTTGAACGTTTAACGATCCACGATCAACGATGGCTTCCCCCGAAACTCTTCGATCCCACGAATCAAATGCTTGATCGCGCGTTCGAGTTCCTTAGTCTGCAACACAAACGCGATACGAATCTGCGTTTTTCCCTGTCCTGGTGTGCGATAAAAACTCCTGGCTGGCGTCACGAGAACGGTTTCTCGATCACGCGCAAGCCCGCTGTATTCCGTCAACAAAAACTGCGTCAGCGACTCGGCATCTACGCCTACATCCGCCAAGAGATACAACGCCCCCGCTGGATAGCCGCAGGGAATGTTTGCTTGCTGAAGTAAATCGTACACACAGCGACGCCGTTGATCGTACTCTTGTTTGGCGGCTTGAATATCTCCGTCACCCTGACGCACCAGTTCTGCCACCGCTGCTTGCTCTAACGTGGAGACGCTCAAGCGCGCTTGCGCACACTTCAAAGCCGCAGCCACGATTTCCGGACGTCGGCTGACCAGCCATCCGATGCGCGCGCCGCAAACCGAATAACGCTTTGAGGCGCTATCAATCACGATCAGACGTTCGTCGAAATCTAACATCTCGAGCCAACTCGGAGCGCGATCTTCTTCATACACAAACTCACGATAGACCTCATCAGAAATCACAAACAGATCTCGCTCTCGTGCCACGCGCGCGACGGCCTCCATTTCCGCCCGGCTCATGACCGCGCCGGTCGGATTATTCGGACTGCATAACAAGAGAGCTTTTGTTCGTGGCGTTATCAACGACTCCAATCGTTCAAGATCACGCACGGCGAAATTTTCTTCCAAGCGCGTGGGGAATGGAACCAACACCACACCCTGCTGCGCGGCAAAGGTTTGATCGTTCGTGTAAAACGGTTCTGGCACGATGATCTCATCTCCGGGATTACCAACGATCGCCATGGCCATCATCAAGGCCTCGCTTCCTCCTGCGGTCACGATGATTTCATCCGCTCCGACAGAAATGCCCAGCCGCGCGTAATAGTCGGACAGCGCCTGACGGAGCTCGATCGCGCCAGCGCTTGGCTCATACGCGAGGACGGGTTGATCGAAGCGACGAACGGACTCGAAAAAGGACGCAGGAGCAGGTATATCCGGCTGGCCAATGTTGAGATGAAAAATGTGGATGCCCTGGCGCTTGAGATCAGCCGCCAACGGCATAAACTTCCGAATGGCTGAGGCAGGAAGGCTTTGTGCACGATGAGAAAGCGCGGGCATAAATCGCTAAAATTAGACCATTAAAGATCGAATCTCACAAACTGTGGATAAGTCACCTTTACCACCCTTGACAGATATCCTAGTTTTTAGTCTCAAACGGCGTTAGGCTAAATAGTGGAGCCACGATGATGTAGATGCCTCTAAACCGACAGCTCTCTCGTGACCCCTCTTATCCGGACGTATCTTTCCTGCCCTTCCACGTGTCCCGAGGAGACCGATGATCCCCGTCTATACGGCCTAGGTGGAGAGGGGAATCAGCAAAACACGCCGCTTACGCGACGTGTTAATAATTTCTGCTAAAAATACTTTTAGACTCTCCAACTTGATAGACTTTTAACTTTATAGACTTTACAGACTTAAGCCATGGCCCGTGCTCGAGCACCACGCGTTTGGCCTCCTTTTTGTCCTGCGGCGCGCGCTTCTTCACTCGTAAATTCATGTGCAGTCCCCTTTTGATGGGCTGCACGACCTCCCTCCCTCGCAATCGCGCGCTGGCGCTCCGGATCCATGCCAGCAAACCCACGACCTCGACGTCGTATTGGCGCCATATTCGGGCGGCCTGATACGCTCTCTGGGTTCAAAATTCCATTTGGTTCGTAAAACAACATAAATTTTAGTCGTTATTGGAATGAGCCTCAGCCTCTTCTCTTCTTTAACCATACTCACGCTCTTTTCCGAGTGTCAAACTCAGCAGCATCCGGATATCCCCTCTAACTCCCCTTATCCGACCTCCCACTTAGCATAAGGGGGAATGAGGGGGATACGGATGGGAAAGCAAACCCTCCACGCTTACCAAGAAAAAAATGCCCAATGGGTGATTGAGATAGGGGGTAAAAAAATGCGTGACCATAAGCGCAACCAACGAAGCAACAAGCGCGATACGTGTTTCAACCGGCAAAGAAGACTGCCAGGAACGTCGGAGCAGGCGAACCAGAATCCAAACCATCAAGGGGATCCCGATCAAACCAAACTTGAACCACTGTTCCAACCAGCCCCATTCAAACGCATACGTGGTGTACACGCCGCCGGTCATTGCAAGCACGCGAGGATCTTGCGATTGATAGGTCACGGTGGCGCCAAACCCTGACCCCAGGATCGGATGCGCGAGGATCCCCTTCCATAAAACGGGCAGCAGTTGCCAACGGCTGACTACGGCCCCCTCGTTCGTATCAAAACGCGCTCGGAGCACATCGGACAAAGACGTGGGACGAAACGGCGGGGCGTAGACAAGAGCGATGACCAGCAGACAGCCGGCAACGATCGTGCTCAGCACATGTATCAAGAAGCGAGGCGCAAAGTGAACGGGTGGCGAGGAAAAGCGACGTGCCCAAAAAATCAGGACCATTCCAACACCAAGCCCTGCGACCAATCCGATCAACAGGCTGCGCGACAAAGACACGATAAGCTCTGCAACAGAGAGGGTCACAAGAAAAAACCAGAGACGACGCTTGCGCGAGATGAGGAGCGCACTGATCGTGGCAAACAGGGCGTAGATGTGCGACTGAAAAAAAATGCGATGGATGAAACCCGCCACGCGCGTGATCTCGCCCACGCCGGTACGACGGATCCACAGGTATAGCGGATCGCCAGCAACAGCGAAGCCATGAGAAAAAAGATAAAAAAGTCCGAGCGTCTTCAGCGGTAACCAAATCAGCGCAGCAAGAATCGCGGCTGATGCGTCATGTCTGAGATGATCTGTCTCGTGATGCGCCAGATCCAAAACAGGAAGCAGCAGAACCCATGCTCCCCAGGCATTCGCATCTTCCCACAAAAAAAGACGCTGCCCGCGCCACCAGCCCAAAGCAACCGCGTAGACCAGGACGCCTGCGAGCACAAGATACACGCGCCGACCGGGCAGATAACCCTTCCACGAACGCCAAGTCTGCAAACGCCAAGACCAGACGGCCCAGCCCAACAAAAAAATGATAAACAGGATGATGCGCAAAGGCAGACCGGCACGCAAAAGTGCCCCTTTGGAACCGATCAGATATTCGATCGCGAGAAACGCAAAACCCAACGTCGGTCGTCGCATCGTGATCCAAAAAAACAGACAACCGATCACGAGCATGGCCACGGCTTGCGCCCAGAGATGGAATATCGTAAGCCACGAACACAGCTCCAGCGCGAGGATAAAAATCCCGAAAAAAAATTCTTGAGGAACACGTCGGTTAAAGAGCATGCTTGGTGCGAATAATTTTTTCTGCGGCACGATAGCGACGCAACTCCTCCGGCATCCAACCCAGGCATTCCCAGGGCAGACGATGCACAAACGAGGGCAGCCAACGACTCATGGTCCCGCGCCCGCTCAAACGAAACAGGGGCTCTGGAATCCACACTCCTTGTTGTCCACGTTCCGCCAGCGTCAACCATAGATCCCAATCCTGAAATCTTCGCAGCGCCTGGTCAAAACCAGGAAATGCTTCTCGTCGCAGCAACGAAGTCGTATGAATATAATTCGCGCGCGCCAGGGCAGCGCGATCAAAGGGTTGTCCGTAAAATCGTTTGCGCTCCAGATAAAAATCGCCATACGCGAACGCGGCTTCAGGATGCATCCGCAACGCGCGCACCATCTGTTCCAGCGCCTGCGGTTCAAGCATGGCATCAGCATCTAGAAACAACGTGAGCGAACCTTGTGACAGATCAAACCCGGTATTCCGAGCTTTGGGCGCGCCTTGGTTGGACGCGAATCGATGGAACTGAATACGATCGTGCAGCGAGGATGCCTTCACCGCCGATGCGACATCTTCTTCTGATCCATCATCCACCACGATCACTTCAAAAGAACGATACGACTGTTGCGCCAACGCGAGCAAACAGCGACGGAACGCGGCAGGACGATTGAATACCGGAATGATCACCGATACGAGAGGGAGCGTTGCTTCCACCTGCGCCCAACGATCCTCCCAACGAAAATCTTGAGACACGCGGGCTCGGCCCGCAGCCCCGAATCGACGCGACCGCTCCGGATCTTCAAGAAAAACAGCGATGGCTTGCGCGATCTCTTTCGGCTGTTCCGGATCAACCAGCGTCCCGGTCACGCCATCAACCATCGCCTCTGCCACTCCCCCACTTCTTCCAGCCACGACCGGCAACCCTGCAGCCGCAGCTTCGAGATAGACGATCCCAAACCCTTCCACATCATCCCCTTCATCGCGTCCGGTCAAAGCAAAGACATCACTTGCCGCGAGCCAAGCATCACGATCCTGATCCGAAGCGCTCGTCAAAAACGTAACACGATCCTTTTGATCTTTCACGAGGTTCTTCAACCGTTCCTCATCTACGCCGCGTCCGATCACGACGAGCTTTGTCGCAGAAGGCATAAGCGCAAATGCTTCGATCAAACAATCGATTCCCTTACGAGGAACCAACCGCGCGACCGTGACGATCACCTGATCTTCGGCGGAAAGCCCGAGCGCTCTTCGCGCCTCTTCGCGTGAGGGAAGCGTGCGAGGCTCAAGAGCGGGAGTGATGACGATCGGATGCACCTGCGGATCAAACGCGCGGACTTCATCGCGGACAAACGCTGAATTCGTGTAGACGATAAACGCCTCCCGCAAAATCTTACGCAGCACCCAGCGCTTCCAAACGATGGCGCGGGCGCGACGAAGATCCGTTCCAAGAATCCACACCGCATACGGCGCGCCGCCAAAACGATGCGCCAGCCATGCACCCGTGCCGATCGGCAGGACGTGACTCACGAGTACGAGATCAAACCGTTTTCCGAACTTCCAAATCTGCCGAAATGCAGACCACCATCTCGTGTGTGCGGGATCCAAGGTGAGCACTTCAACCGCGCCCTGCGAGGCTTGCACCAAACCGAACAACGCTTTCGCCACTCCACCGGCAAACGGCGGATACTCAATCGTCACGCATCCGATCCTGGGCCGACTCATACGCGATCTGGTTTGAGCCAACTCCGAATAAGTCTAAGGTCATCGAGGAGGAGAAGGCGCATGCCAAAGACGATCACGACCATCACGATTCCGGTGAGCGGAAATACAAACCATGCAGAAAGATGGGCCATGGCGAAACGGGTGAACATCCAAATCAGAGACGCTGCCAGGGCCCCGCGAAGCAACAAACTCGCTAACCACGGGAGACTCAAAAAATCGCGACGCGTGAACCAGAACCCGATCACACAGAGCAACGTAAAACTGATGAGGCCAGACCAAGCAGCGCCGAGAGGCCCGAACGCGGGCACCAGTAAGACGTTCATCACGATGTTGACCACCATCGCGGCCCCCATGGCCGTGGTTTTTTTCGCGGCGCGATGCGTGGCGTTGAGCAAGGATCCAACCGGAAAATCTAAAAAGATGGGGATCAACACCCACGCAAGAACGGTGAGCGGGGCGATGGAACCGGCGTACGCTCGCCCGTACAAACGCGGCAACCACGGAGACAGCGCGGACAGACCCGCCGCAATGGGCACGGACACGAGCATCATCAAACGCAGGGCGCCGGCGAACACGGTGCGCAATCCCTCGCGATCGTCCGCGGCATGCGCCGAGCTCATCCCAGGATACAAAGCCGCCACAAACGTCAGCGGCAAAAATTGAAAGGCATAAGTAATTTTATAAGCTACAGCATAATGGCCGATCTCCACCGCGGAATGAAAATGCTTGAGAAGCAGCGTGTCGACGTAGGAATACACTTTGACGAAAATGCCAGCCAACGCAAACGGCATGGCAGCTCGCATCAAAGGCCACCAGGCATGCGAGGGATCGTCCGCAAGCGGCGAGAGTCCCAAGCGTTGTGCCTGTCGCAGACTCCAACCCACGTTCCAGAGACTGCCGATGAGAAGCGCAACGACCAGAGCTTGGACATTGCCTCGCAGAAAAAAAGTAGAACCGATTCCCAGCGTGGCCGTGAGCATCTGTCCCGTGAACATGCCGATGGCCTCAAAACGCAACTGCCGTCGTCCACGGATCGCTCCGTACCACACCAGAGAAAGCGCATCCGCAGACATCACCCCGCAAGCGATCACGATGGCCGACAGAAGCTCATGGCTAACATGGGAGAGCCAAGCGTAGGCAAGAGAGACGATGACAGCGCAAGGAATGAGGAGGGCTTTGGCGCGCAACGCCCGTCCCAACAGAACGCGTCCCCTGTTTTCATCCGCGGCCATCTCACGGATCACCACCGGCGTCAAACCCAAATCCGTGATCACGACAAACACCGAAGTCACAGCCACGGCAAAAAAATACTTTCCGGTAACTTCCGGGCCGCTTAACCGAGCAATCACATAAAAAGCGAGAAATGCGATGGCCTTTTGTCCAGCCGTGGCTGCCATCAACCAGGCCGCGTTTTTCGCAATGGTTTGACCGTGCGACATGCTCGAAGCGTACGGCATCTTAGCGAGTTTGTCATTAAACCTGTTGCTGTATAAGTTTCTTGATCCAAAATGACAGATTTGAGACAAAACCGACGGAAAAATATTTTTTGTTTAGCCTAAGCTAAGCCAAAAATATTTTACCTAGGGTTTGGCCAAATGTGACGTTTTGGGCTGGAGCTTATACAGCAACAGGTCTATCATCTGGATGAGGACGCAGGGGTATGATATCCTACGTTCCATGGAAATGCCTCTCTTCAAAAAAATCTGGAAACCGTTGCTCCTGGCCATCCTCTGCGTGGCCGGTGGGATCACTTTCGGCATTTTCGTCGCTCCGCAATTAAAAAAAAATCATGACCGGCCCGCGCGCCGAATCACTGAAATCCGTTTGGGACTGGGAGAACATCAATTCACGAATCCTCTCTTAGATTGCGAAGTTGGCGATGCAAAAGATTTTACGGAATTCAACCCGTTGCGCAACACGATTGAAACGGCCGTCAAAGAAGCCAAAGATGCGAAACAAGTGACCGATGCCTCCGTCTACTTCCGTGGACTCAACAACGGAAGATGGGTCGGGATCAACGAAAATCAGACGTTTGCGGCGGCCAGTTTGGCGAAGGTTCCACTGATGTTTACCTATCTGAAGATGGCCGAGTCTCAACCGGATATTCTCAAAAAGCAACTGACGTATGATGGAAGCTTCAACGATACCAAGGATCAAAATATTAAACCTTCACACTCCATCGGGGTCGGCAAATCGTATACCGTTGACGAGCTGATCTATCGCATGATCGTCTACTCGGGAAACAATTCGACGCATCTTTTGGCCAACAACATAGATAGCCGTTTTGTCACCGAGGTGTTTGATGATCTCCACGTCCAGCGCAGTCAAGATCAAAGCTCGGATCTTTTTGTCTCTACGAAAGATTTCTCGTCTTTTTTTCGTGTCCTCTACAACGCTTCCTATCTGAGCCAGGACATGTCTGAGAAAGCTCTCGCCCTTCTTTCCCAGGCTGAATTTAAAAACGGACTCGCCAATGGCGTGCCTTCTGATGTTCCCATGGCGCATAAATTCGGAGAACGCGTGGTCCGCGATCCCAGCGGAACCGTGCTACAAACCGAGCTGCACGATTGCGGGATCATCTACCAAAAGAAGCATCCGTATATTTTGTGCATCATGACACGTGGCGATAGTTTTGCGGATCTTGAACATGTCATTCAGCATATCTCGCAAATTATCTACAACGTCGTAGATGGGAATTATCCCACCCCACCAAAAAAGGATTTTTTTCAAAAGCTCGGCAGCCTTTAACGCTTGCTCCACTGCGGCGCGCGACGGGCGCGCTTCAAGCCTGGCTTCTTGCGTTCTTTCTCGCGAGGATCACGCGTGAGATAGCCAAGTTTCTTCAACGTCTTGCGATAGGCTGGATTCAAACTAACCAAGGCGCGCGTGATACCCAGGCGCACAGCTTCGGCCTGCCCGCGGATGCCTCCTCCTTCGACGGTCGCTTGGACATCCACCGCTGTCTCTTGGCCGGCCATCTTCAGAGAACTCTTGACGATGTTGCGTAATTCGTACGTGGTAAAATAACGATCCACCTCTTTTTGATTGATCGTAATGGCGCCGGTCCCTTGAAGGATGAAACGCACACGCGCGATGGACGTTTTGCGACGACCAAGTGTGCCAATATATTGCCCCGGCTTGGTGGCGGGCGCATCTGAAACCGCGGCTGCTGCCGAAACCGTTTCACCCTCCATGGCTTTCGGTTTTTTCACACGCGGCGCTCGTATGGTTTTTTTCTTCACCTCAGGTTGGAGTTCTTCAGGAGTATCCATAGGTTAGACGATCATCAATCGTTTCAAACGTTCTTTTTGCGTGCGATTTTTTGGCAACATATATTTGACCGCATGAACCAAAACCATTCCAGGTTTCTCGGCTTGAAGCTTGGCCACGGGCAAACGTTTGATCCCGCTCGGACGATTGGAAGAACGGAACAAAACTTTTTGCTGCATCTTTTTGCCGCTGTAAACGAGTTGATGAGCGTTCTGCACCTTCACGATCGCGCCCGTATCGATATGCGGGGTATAGCCTGGCTGATGTTTGCCCATAAGGAGACGCGCAATCTGCGTCGCCAAACGACCGACAATTTGGCCCGCAGCGTCGATGGTGACAACTTCGCGTTTTTGCGTGTACGCGCCGAGTTTTTTGCGTGTAGCCATAGTAACTATTTCACCAGCTGAATCTGAGCCATCTCAGCGCCATCGCCCTTGCGCGTGCCGATTTTCAGAATGCGTGTGTACCCGCCAGGACGCGTCGCGTAGCGAGGCCCAAGCTCTTCTAAAATTTTATTCACCGCGGATTCGAGAGGCATGGTCTTCATCAGCTCGCGACGCGAAGCCAAACTTTTGGAGCGACCGCGTGTGATCAACTTCTCCACCATCGGACGAACCGCTTTTGCCTTGGCGAGCGTCGTGTTCACGTGTTCATACAAAATCACGGACATCGCTAAGTTCTTCAATAACCAAGCGCGTGGTCCGGCCTTTCGATCAAGGGTTTTTCCTACACGACGATGACGCATAAACGGAAGACGTGGGTATTTAGGCGGTTTCTTCGGTATACGTCAAGTCCTTCAGGACTTGCACGTAATCGGTCAAGACGGCGACCGCTTGGCTCACCGCCTCCAATGGATCAACCGTCCCATCGGTCTCCACACGCAAAACCAATTTATCGAAATCTGTTTTTTCTCCCACGCGCGTGGCCTCCACTTTATACGAAACGTTCAACACCGGACTGTACAATGCATCAATGGCGATCATGCCCAGCTCCAATTTTTCCTTAGCGCGCTCTTCGGTAGAACGATAGCCGCGTCCGGGCCCTACCCAGATATCCATCTCAAACGAAGCGGATGGCGTCGTGAGCGTCGCGATATGCAGCTCCGGATTGACAATCTCTACGGTGGCATCTTTCGCAAAATCTTTGGCCGTCACTGCGCGCTCGCCCTTCACAGACAACGTCAACTTGACAGGCTCCTCAGAAAACAATTTCAAACGGAGCATCTTCAAATTCAAGATGATCTCCAACATGTCTTCTTTGACATGGGGCAACGTGGCGAACTCGTGATCTGCGCCGCGGATCTTGACGGCGGTCACCGCCGCACCGGGCAAGGACGAGAGGAGCACGCGTCGAAGCGCATTCCCGAGCGTGGTCCCATAGCCTTGGGCGCACGGTTCCACAACGAGGGATCCCTCGTGCGGGCGTTCGCCGCGCACGAAAGAAATTTTGGACGGAAGCATGATGGGGTCCATAAAATTATTGTCGGGAATAAAACTCTACGATGAGCTTGGCATCAAAGGGTTGCTGCAGCTCCGGCCCGGCCGGTACGCTAGTAATTTTGGCGGACAATTCCTGCGGCGCCACGGAAATCCAGGAAGGAATTTCTTTCTTGTTGCCGAGGGTTTCCTCCATCCCTTTCCACAATCCCTTTGCGCGTTTAATGTCGCGCACGGAAATCAGCTCGCCCGGCCGCACGCGATAGGAAGGGATGTTGACCTTTTTGCCGTTCACATCAAATTGTGCATGGCCGACCATCTGGCGAGCCGCAGCGCGGGTTTTGGCAAAGCCAGCGCGATACACCGCGTTATCCAACCGTGTTTCCAACAGTTGCACCAACGTTTCGCCGGTGTTGCCGCGTTTGGAAGATGCTTCTTCAAAAATATTCCGGAACTGACGCTCAGACAATCCGTAGATCCGTTTGGCTTTCTGCTTCTCGCGCAGCTGCTTGCCGTAGTCCGTCATGCGCTTGGAGCCGGCCGGCCCGTGCACGCCAGGCGGATAGGGGCGACGCGCGATCGCACGCGCATGACTCGCGCGATCAGAGAGCGGGATGCCTTCGCGACGAGAGTATTTGGCGGTGAGCTTGAGTTTCATAGAGGGGACCGTTCAGCCAGGGGATAAAATGTTAGACACGACGCGGACGCGGAGGCCGACATCCGTTATGCGGGATTGGCGTCACATCTTTCATGGAAAGGACATTGAGTCCGTTGGCGTTCAAGGCACGCAGGGCGCCCTCACGACCCTGACCCACGCCGGAGATGTACACATTCACATCTTTCACCGCATAGTCTTTCACCTTCTCGACCGCATCGCGCACAATCACGGAAGCCGCGTAGGGTGTCGCTTTTTTAGGACCCTTGAAACCAACTACGCCCGCGCTCGACCAACCCAAGACGTTGCCGTTCATGTCCGAGATAGACACGATCGTGTTGTTGTAAGTGGCCTGCACAAAAACCTTCCCCTGAGAAATCTGGGTTTTACTCTTCTTGGTGCGCTTGGGCTTGGCTTTGCTGGCCTTGCCTACTTTGACCGGCGCGTCTGCTGCCGGGGTCGCTTCTGCAATATTCTTCTCGTCAGACATAGTCATTAAGTCTTTTCAAGTTTACGTTTTCCAGATCCCATGGTCCGACGCACATTGCCGCGCACGGTACGAGAATTGGTTTTGGTTCGTTGTCCACGTACGGGCAGGTTCCGGATATGACGCACCCCGCGATAGGCACCGATCTCTTTCAGCCGTTTAATGTTGGAAAGCACCTCGCGACGCAATTCCCCTTCCACCTTGAACTGCTTCTCGACCACATCGCGCAATTGGTTGGCCTGCGATTCAGTCAAATCCTTGACGCGCACCTCAGCCGGCACCTTGGTCGTTTCTAAAATTTTTTCTGCAGTGGTGGTCCCAATCCCGTAAATATAGGTGAGCGCAATATCGATGCGCTTGTTGAGAGGAAGAGAAACTCCGGCGATACGAGCCATAGGGTAAGGCGTGAAGAACGATTATCCTTGACGCTGCTTATGCTTAGGATTTTTGGGGCACACCACCACGACGCGACCTTTGCGGCGAATCACCTGACAATCTCGACACATGGCTTTCACAGAAGATCGAACCTTCATAAAAAAGATAGAGCACCTCTATTTGAGAGCTATAATCTATACGTGATGCGACCTTTTGTCAAATCGTAGGGGGTCATCTCCACCTGGACCTGGTCACCAGGGGTAAGACGGATGCGATTCATGCGCATTTTTCCGGAAAGATAGCACAAAATAGTCTGTCCGTTTTCCAACCTGACCTTGAAAGTAGCAGCTGGGAGGTTTTCCTCCACCGTCCCCTTCACCACCAAGAAATCCTTGTTGGGAGAGGAATTAGGCGCTGCCATAGGAACTTCGCATGCAATGAAAAAGAAAAATGACTAAGATTGAGCTTAAGATAGCAAGGAATTCTCCGTCATGTCAACGCAAGCATTTGTGAGAAGTGTTTGGATGCCCCGGTTTCATGTTTTATGCTAATCTTATTCTTATCTATTATGCCCGAACGACCGCCATCCCATCCAGGAATTTTTCCTCCGGAAGAACAAGAAAGAGATTTGAATGACGAGAGAGTCATGTACGATATTCTCGAAACCGGAACAGATGCAGACATGGATCGTTTGGAGAAGCATTTGAATCAGGCAATCCCTGACGGATTTTCCCGAGAGCGGCTGGAACAATGGAGAATATTCGCCCGTCAACGCAGACGATTGATTGATCAAAGCGAATCCGATACGGAAGAACGCATAAAACGCGATCCAAAAGCTTCGGATTTGGAATATCAAGTAGGCGTTTATTGGGAACGCTTGGAAAGACCTGTTCGCGATGCCGTGTTTACGTTACGAAAAAAAGGATATACGTCTTATGAATCTGGGTTTGACGCACTCGATAGCCAAAAAATATCTTTTCGTTCCGACATCCCAGAACTTTCGCAACACAAATTTTCTCAAGAGTGTCCCACTCAAATAGAAATGTCCGCTTCTAACGCAAGTAAGAATGTCCGCTTTAGACTGGAGGCATTGGCAATGGAAGCGGTACAGCCAGTTCGCCTGCCCATTCATTCTGCTCCTTTGTTTTCTTCCACAACGCCTCTTTGCTGCGAATAAATAAACGCACTGCAGCGTCTGGAAGCTCGTGAACAACGATGTTGTCTTTTGGCCTCATGAGAAGCCTTGGAGTTGGAAGAAGCTGATAACGGATGCCTTTATACGAAATTGTGAAATCATTTTGTAAAACTCTTTGCTCACGTCGGCACAAGATGAGCGGCAATGCAGCACAATCTTTCTCTCCAAGTGCACGATGAAGATTGCCTGCTTTAGCTGCCTCTTTGCCGAAGCGACAGTTGAACAGGCTGATGTATGTTTTTGCGAGGAATATATTTGCCTCTTCTGGCGTGTTGATGCCTGCGAGCCGCAGTTCTTTCACCAAGCGATCTTGAAGCGTTCCAAAAAGTCGCTCCACTCGTCCTTTGGCTTGAGGAGAGAGGGCGTGGATGAGTTCGATGCCAAGGTCTTTCGCTGCACGTTCGAACTGTGTGGCGGTATCAGGATTCTCTTTGGCATCGGCGTTGTTCATGGAATAGGTACTGAAGCGATCCAGATAAATGCTTTGAGGCACGCCGTATTGCTCGATATAGCTGCGCCAGAAGCGCATCACGGGGAAAACGCCCTCGTTATATTCAAAGCGTGCAAAGAGGATCTTTCCGGTCGCATCGTCAATTGCTGCGAGCAGACAGAGTTTGAGTGGAAAGCGATCCTCAAGCCACCACTCATAGCTCCCATCAAATTGAACCAGCTCTCCAAAAATGGATCGCCGCATTCTCCACTGTCGATGTACCGGAGAACCTTTTTGCTTCCTCGAATTCCAGAGACCCATGTCTTCCATGATGCGCTGAATGGTGTTTGATGATCGGCTGATCCCATGAAGCTCGCGGAGCTTCTCTGCGGCAAAGGTCGGACCAAAGTCAGGATACTTCTCTTTGAGGATAGAACTCACGAGCGCTTCTTCATCTTCATGGATACGTGCATTTGAGCGTTTGCCCGTGAGCCCGTGGATGAGAGTCGTGGAACCGCGTTCCTCAAGGAGAATCTTTTTGCGGCGGATCGTACGGGAAGTGACATGAAGAAGTTCGGCGGCATGTACGGCGGTCATCTCTCGCCTCATGACTCGCTGCAGAATATCGTATTCAGAAAGCTGCTCTGGGGTTAACGAAACGGAGGATTTTTTCATACCCCAGCAGTTTAACTGGGGCGGACATTTCTATTTGAGTCAAAGCGGACATTTCTATTTCAGAATGACACCCCTACGCTCGTTTGAGAATTTTCACCACTCCCTGCTCCGCATCCACTTCGATAAAATCGCCGTCGTGAAACGTGCGCGTGGCTTGCTTGGTGCCGATGACACAGGGCTTTCCCATCTCGCGCGAAATGATCGCCGCGTGACAGGTGATCCCGCCTTCGTCGGTGACGAACGCCGCGGCTTGGCGCATGACTGGCAAAAATTCCGGCCGCGTCATGGGCGCGATCAGAATATCGCCCGGCCGCATCTTGGCGAAGTCTCTCTCGTCTACGACAATTTTTGCAATGCCACGTATCGTTCCTCGTGATGCGGGATAGCCTCTCACCTCTTCTCCAATCTTTTCCTCGAAAAGTTCAAACAAAGGTTCAACCACGCGCGTATCGCTGGAAAGGCAGAACCACTCTGGCGTAAACACCCAGCCGCTCTTGCGATTGCGTTCTGAGATGAGCAAGCGTTGATCGGGTGATAACGTTCCATCAACCAGCCGCAAAATCTCGAGCGGAGTAAAACTCAACAACTCTTTGATGGACCATTCGGGGTGACGAAGCTGAATCATCTGCGCAAGCTTAAACAATGCATAATTTCCCCGAAGCACGTTGGCCTTGCGTTCATCCTGCATCGCGATACACCGCTCGATCACGCGCACCGCGTAGCATAATCCTTGCGGATCAGAGACGCGTTCGCAGAGAGCTTGTTTGCGACGCGCTCGTTCATCAAAATCTTCTGATGAAGAGACCTCCATCGCTTTCCGTTCGCGACGAAGATCGTCAAGCGTGAGAACAGGCAACGCCCAATAGCTGCCTTTGATCCAATAAAAATCCTGCCACACCGCTTGCAACGCCGCATCCGTATCGGCGAGAGCGAGACGTTGCTGATAGACATTCAAAAAAGAGGGCGCGCCTGGCTCCATCAAACTTTCGCGCTCCGTATCATTCAACGCAGGCGCAAGACGTTTAAGCCAGGCCGTGACCCAATACTCTCTGGCGGTCACGGTAAACACTTCGGTAAGATAGCCGTACGATTGAACTGCGACTAACGCATCGACGATTTCGCAAAACTTCGCGCGGATCGCCGCGACATCGTGTGCGACAAATTGATGCGTCGTCTCTTCCGCAAGCGCGATGAACGTACGCGTGCGCTCAAAAAATTCGTACGTGTACTCATCGATCCACGTAGGATGCGACGTCCTCGCATCGAGGATCCACTCAGCAATGATCTCAAAATCCCTTTTGTCATATCCCCAACGTATTCTCTGATTTTGATACGTCGCCACTCCGCGACGAAAGCCTGGCGGAGTATCCACGGCGCGCGGTATCACGGAAGCCATACCCTGTGGAAACAATAGAAGAAGATGCGCTTGCACCTCTTTGGGATACCATTCTTTCTGGCGCTGAAGATCGGACCAATCAGCGGACGCCAGCAGTTCGTCACTGGATCGAGGCCGATACTTTTCTATCCCAATCATGTTCGCTTTTTGTAGCATACGCCCTATACTATACGCATCTTCTTTTATTCTTGGCCACTTTCACAACCGTATGCCCCTTGCCGCTTCCCCTTCGACCACACTGTCCCCCGCGGAGCTGTGGCGCACGTTTGATACGAATGCCAACGGGTTGAGTGACCGAGAAGCGCAAAGCCGTCTCAAGCGTTACGGACCCAACACGTTGCGTAGTCATGAACCCAGCGCATGGCAACTCTTGGTACGACAATTTTCCTCGCCGTTTATTTATCTGCTCTTCGCCGCTGCGGTCATCTCTTTTGGACTGAAGCAATTCACCGAAGGATGGATGATCCTGCTCTTTGTCGCCATCAATAGCAGCCTCGGATTTTCCCAAGAGTACCACTCGCAACGAGTGCTGCGCGCGCTGGCGCATTATGTGGGAGCCACGGCGCGCGTGCGGCGCCATGGGGTGGAGCAAGCGCTCCCCAGCCACGACCTGGTGCGTGGCGATGTCGTGATCATCGAAACCGGCGATGTGATCCCCGCGGATCTGCGCTTGCTCGAAGAGAATGATCTGCTCGCAGACGAGAGCAGCCTGACCGGAGAATCCGCGCCGGTCAAAAAAATTTCCGCAGCGCTCCCCAAGGCCGCGCAGGATGTGTACCACGCCACGAACATCGCGTTTTCCGGCACCACGGTGGTGAGCGGCAAAGGCCTGGGCGTGGTGATCGCCACGGGTTCGGCCACGCTCATGGGAGAAATCACGAGCCTGGCGGTTGAGACGCAGCGCGAGAGCCGGTTTGAAAAAGGCCTGGCCGAATTCAGCCGCGTGATTCTGCGTCTGATTCTCGTCACCATGACGCTCGTGTTTGTGGCGCATCTGCTCATCAAAGGTTTGAGCGCGCCCGTGTGGGAACTCTTGCTCTTTTCGGTCGTGCTTACGATAAGCGTCATCCCCGAAGCCTTGCCCGTGGTCACGACGATCTCGCTCGCACGCGGCGCGCTCAAACTCGCCAAAAGCAAGGTTGTGGTCAAGCGCCTGTCCGCGATTGAAGATCTCGGCAGCTTGCAAGTTTTATGCACGGATAAAACCGGAACCATCACAAAAAATCAATTGACGATTGCTGATGTGAAGGCCGAGGATCGTGCGCGTTGTCTTCACTTCGGGGCTCTCGCTTCATCGTTTCTCGGAGAAACTAAACCTCAACCCAACAACGCGTTTGACGTGGCGCTGTGGCAATCGTTGTCTGCGACCGAGCAACATCACGCGCGACAAACGCCACGGCTGCATGAAATCCCGTTTGATCCAGAACGAAGACGTAACAGCGTGCTGGTAAAGGAGAAGACCGGACAGATGCTGATCGTGCGCGGTGCGCCGGAAGCGGTGTTCTCGGTCTGCGAAAAATCTTCGACCCTCGCGACAACACATGCCACATGGATTCGTACCCAGGGCCATCAAGGACGACGCGTGCTGGCCGTGGCCGTGAAACCCTGTGGAGATTCACAAACGTACACGTCCAAAGACGAACACGCCAGTTTCCAGCTCGTGGGTCTGATCGCGTTTGAAGATCCGGTTAAACCAACGGCATCGCACGCGATTGAACGCGCGCGCCATCTGGGGTTGCAGGTAAAAATTCTGACCGGCGACGGACCAGAGGTTGCCATCGCTGTCGCGCATGAGATCGGACTGGTGGAAGCCGGATCTCCAGCCATGACCGGCGAAGCGTTCGAGAAGCTGACGCCTACCGAACAGCGTCGCGCCGCAGAAAACCACGCCGTGTTTGCTCGCGTCTCGCCACGACAAAAATATGCGATCATCCAGCGTCTGCAAGAACGTTTTGAGGTCGGTTTCCTCGGAGAAGGGATCAACGACGCGCCTGCGCTGAAACTGGCGGATGTCGGCTTGGTGGTGCAAGGCGCCTCTGACGTGGCGCGAGAAGCTGCAGACATCGTGCTCCTGCAACAAAGTTTGGATGTGATCGTGAGCGGCATCCATGAAGGCCGAGAAATTTTTGCCAACACCCTCAAATTCATCAAGATCACGCTCGCCTCGAACTTCGGCAATTTTTATTCCGTGGCCATCGCGTCTCTGTTCATTAATTTTTTGCCGCTTCTGCCTCTGCAAATTCTGCTCCTCAATCTTCTCTCGGATTTTCCCATGATGGCGATCGCCACGGATCGGCTGGACCCCGGGGAACTCGCCCGCCCAAAAACCTATGATCTCAAAGAGATCATCGTGTTCACGACGGTCCTTGGCCTGGTAAGCAGCGTATTTGATTTTATTTTCTTCCGTCTGTTCTTTCATGCCTCACCCGGGGCGTTGCAGACAAACTGGTTCATCGAAAGCATTCTCACGGAACTCGTGTTCGTGTTCTCGGTACGCACGCGTCTCCCGTTCTGGAAAGCCAAGCGTCCTTCAATGTCGCTGCTCGTGCTTTCGGTTGGCGCCGGAATGGCGACGCTCATCCTCCCCTTCTCACGCCTCGGACAAACCCTATTCCATTTTCTCGCGCCCACACCCGTCGCCTTGGGTCTGACGTTGAGTATCGTGGTGATGTATTTCTTTACGACGGAAGCGGTGAAACGGTTCTTACTGTTTCGCTCCCGCGGCTTGCAACGCTGTCTTTAGCGAAGCGTAAGGAATCGCGCCGCTGATCAGCTTGCCGTTGATGTAGGTGGCAGGCGTCCCTTCCACGCCAGCGTCGTTGCCGGTGGCAGCATCCGCGTCCACGCGCGCTTTCATCTCGCCGCTCGTGAGACAACTCTTAAACGCTGTTTCATTCAACCCAATCTCTTTCGCCAATGCGACGAGCGCATCTGGCCCAATGTCAGGGCTCTTCTGAAAAATCTTGTCGTGCATTTTCCAAAAGGCCTGTTCCCCGCCCAGTTTGGTCGCGCATTCCGAACCCTCAGCCGCCTTCTCGGCATTGGCGTGAATGGAGGTCAACGGATAGTGGCGATACACGAGACGCACATCCTTGGGGAATTCTCTCAAGGCCTGCTGGATGGAATCTTCGTGGCGCTTGCAGAACGGACATTCAAAATCCGAGTACTCGATCAGCGTCACTTTGGCGTTCTTATTGCCGATCTGATGATCGTTCGCAGCCACAGGTTTGACCGGCCCGGCTGGAGGCGCTGATGGTTGAGACGGTTGCGGATTGGCTGACGGGCTCGGCGCAACCGCAGCCACGGACGGGGTTCCGCCTAACGCGCCCAAACTCTTACCGTTCCACATGAAATTAAGAATCAAACTCAAGGCCGCGATCGCGGACACGGCCAAGCCGAGGAACAGACCCATGAAAAACATGGTTTTTGATCCGCCGTTCCAAAAAGACGAAGAAGATGGAGAATCCATCATAGGGGTGTCATCAAGAATAGACATAAATTAATTCGACAAGCTCACTAAATAAATGTTGGACAAGTATATCTGATACGAAGAGGCGAAACAACCATCTGTCAACACCTGTCAACACCATCTGTCAACGGGTTGAGGAAGCAGAACCCGCCTGCAGGGCTTGCGTGAGCGCCTCGTCCCACTCTTTAGGACTCATCCCAAACAAACGACGCTTATTGACGAACACGGTCGGGGTACGATCCACGTGATTGCGAAACCCCTCGGCTTGATCGTCGGCAACCTTGTGGTCCTCAGGACGTGCCGCGAGACAGGACGCAAAGGCCGCCTCATTCAATCCGCTCTCGTGAGCGTAGGACGCGAGTTTTTGAGGAACATCTGTTGCCGTTGACCATTCGGACTGCTGACGATAGAGGAGATCATGATACGGCCAGAATTTTCCCTGATCCTCGGCGCATCGAGCGGCATTGGCTGCCAAGCGCGCGTGGGGATGAATCTGATCGAGGGGAAAATCCTTCCACACAAAACGCACGCGATCGGCATAGTGTTGAATCGCATACGCCACCCCAGGCTCCGCCGATCCGCAGGCGGGACACTGGAAATCGCTGTAGAGATGAACGACGACCCTTGCGTCCGCAGGACCAACAGAAGGATCGTTTGTGTCCGTAAATGCGATGTCCTGTTCATCACCTTTCGACACTCCCATATCCGCCGGCACGCGAAGAATCGCCCAGGTCAACCCTCCGAAGATAAGCACCGCGATCGCGACCATGCCTACGATGAGCCCGGTATTTTTTTGATCGTTCATAGATGATGCGTTTGAAAATATTCGATGATCGAAAGCGCAGCCTTGGAACCCTCGCCCACCGCGATCGAAATCTGTTTCTCGGTAATGTCTGTGACGTCTCCGGCCGCCCAGATCCGTTCGACATTCGTGGCATTGAACTTGTCGACCATAACCTGTCCCCATTTGTCTTTCGCAACAAAATCGATGTAGCCTGAAACCGGTGTCAATCCGATTTCGATGAAAACCCCGTCAACAGATTCCACCTGCTCTCCGCCGTCCGGACCCATCAGACGAATCTTCTTCACCATTTTCTCCCCTTCGATGGCAACGACCTTGGAGGCCACACGCGTCTCGATTTTTTTGCTCGCGCGAATTTTCGCCAGCATCACATCATCGCCGTTTAACGAAGGATTCACGCTCACGATCACCACCTTGATCGCGTACTTTTCCGCAAACAGCGCCGCATCCATGGCCGAATTCCCACCGCCGATAACAAAAACAATCTTCTCACGAAACAACGGCGCGTCGCAAGCCGCACAATACGTGACGCCCTTGCCGTAAAATTCTTTTTCTCCCGGGACATCCAACGTGCGATATTTGGTTCCGCTCGCCAAAAGCAACGTCCGCCCTTCATGGGTTCCCTGTGCCGTCACGACGCGAAAGCCAGACGGTATACGCTCGACCTTCGTAACTTCCTCGCCTTCCTTCAGCGCAAAATCTTTTTGATAATCGCGAAGATGTTTTTGGAACTGTTCGACTAACGCCACACCGTCTAACAAATGAAATCCCAAATAGTTCTCCACGTCTGACGACCACAACGCCTGCCCTCCCACATTCCCGGTCAACACAAGAAACGAAAGTTTCTGCCGCGCCAGATACACCGCCGCCGCCATCCCCGCGGGCCCGCCGCCGATCACGATCACATCGAACATAGGTGCGTGGATATTAGCACACCTTCCGTCGCATCACGATGATCCCTGCTACGGCGAGGGGAAGGGCGAGATATTGCGTGGGCGTAAGACCGAAGTAGCGCGTGTCTACGATGCGAAGAAAATCGAGGCTGAAGCGCGTGATCCCTTCGATGAGCATGAAGGTTCCCAACCAAAAACCCGGACGACGTTCGTGACGATTCAAGAAAAGGAAGAGCCCGCCCGTGGCAAAACCGATCAAGGAAAGATACAGCCCAAGATCGTGACGCGTTGATCCATCTGGATATTTTACGCCGAGGATAAAATGCGTGAGCGTGCCCGGATGATCGTGAATGAGAAAACAACCGATGCGCCCAATCCCGCATCCCCATGGCAATCCCCAAACGAGGATGTCCGCATAGGCGATCAGATCGAGAGCGTGACGACGGGCGTACCAAAAAAAAGCCATGGCCGCGCCGATGAATCCGCCGAACATCGCGAAGCCGGGCTTGCGTGGATCCATCGCCTCCCACGGATGCGCGAGATAATACGAGGGCTCGTACAGGAAGACGTGGAAGAGACGCGCACCGAGAAAACTCGCAATAAAAATCCAAAACGCCAAATCAAAAATCTGATCTGGATCCAATCCGCGTTGCTTGGCACGACGCGCAGCAATGCCCGTGGCAACAAGAAAGCCGAGCGCGACAAATGTCCCCCAAGTTTGAAACGTGAGACCAAAGACGGAGTAGGTTGTGGAAGAGAGATAGGGAATCACATCACATTCAAAACCTTCAGAGCCGCCCGATAGTCATCCAGCGCTTGCTTGGCCTTACGGATTGTGATCTCGAAGGTCGTGTCATGCACGAGCTGATTGCGTAGACGATGCGCGCCCCAAACCTGGCGGATCGCGGGATACTTGAAGGCAGCAGACTTGAGACGCTCCCCAAGCGTATCTCCAGGAAAATACATGGAGCGCAACACGCGATCGAGAAGTTTATCCGCTTCGATGATCGCGAGCTTCGTGCCCATGATCCCCTGATTCGATGACGCTTCAATCTGTACCCACAGATGTGCGATCTGTTCGCGGCTCGTGCCGTGCAACTCCGGACGACGCAGCGCACGGATCAAACGATACGCGAGGATGCCGATAACGATACACACGACAACCCCGATCACCACAACCGTCATCACGGTTCCAACGGCTGGAGCAGTAGACCCGGTCTCAAATCTGGACGAGGGATCAACGAGGAATTGCAACATAAAATCGGAACCTCCCCTTACCCCTCCTTGGTAAGGAGGGGGATGTCCGTTCTCCCCTTACGAAGGGGAGATACAGAGGGGTCGCTTTGTTCAAAAGAAGAAGCGACTTCCAGCACGCGCGCATCCTCAAAACGATTTCCTGTGATCTGCAAACCAACGGGCAAGCCCTCGTGATCGCCACACGGGATGGACACCGCCGGCAATCCAGCGACATTCACGCCGACCGTAAAAATATCCTCGAGATACATTGCGAGAGGGTCTGACGTTTTTTCTCCGATCTTGAATGCCGTGGATGGAGCCGTCGCCGTCACCAACACATCCACTTCGCGAAACGCTTCTTCGTAGGCGCGTTGAATCAACGTACGCACTTTGCGCGCTTGGCGATAATACGCGTCGTAATAGCCTTTGGACAACGCATACGTGCCAAGCAAGATGCGACGGCGCACCTCTTCGCCAAATCCATGCGCGCGAGAACGCAAGTACGTGTCGAGCAAGGTGTCGGATTTTTCGCGCACGCCGTAGCGGATCCCATCAAAGCGCGCGAGATTGGCGGAGACTTCGCACGGCATCAAGATGTAATACACAGCCAACGCCTCATCCGCGTATGGCAACGATACCTCTTTAACCTCTGCGCCCAAGGCTTTCAAAATTTCGACGGCCTCGGTCACATGCGTGCGCACGCCATCCGTCATCCCCTCGCCCCACGCCTCGCGCGGCAACCCAATGCGCACGCCGCGAAGATCTTTTTTCCATTGAGGCGCGAACGCAGGAGCATCGACCGTGGTCTGATCGAGAGGATCCTTCCCGCGAATCGCGGAGAAGAGCAGCGCAGCATCTTCGACGGTCTTGGTGAGAGGCCCGATCTGATCAAGCGACGAAGCCATGGCGATTAATCCAGAACGTGACACAGATCCATAACTCGGTTTGAATCCCACGACCCCACACAACGCCGCAGGCTGACGAATCGATCCACCCGTGTCTGATCCCAACGCCGCGACGCACAAATCCGCCGCAACCGCACACGCACTTCCACCCGAAGAACCGCCGGGCACGCGCTCTGGATCGCGAGGATGCTTGGTCGGGCCAAACGCGGAATGTTCGGTCGAAGAACCCATGGCAAATTCATCCATGTTGGTTTTGCCGAGGATCACTACTCCCGCTTTCTTGAGCTTATCGACGACCGTCGCATCAGAAGTGGCGAGATAATTGTCGAGAATCTTTGATCCTGCGGTCGTGCGTTTCCCCTGCACCAAAAGATTATCTTTCAGCGCGATCGGAATCCCATCAAGAGGCCCCATCGTCTTTCCGCCAGCGCGACGTTCGTCCGATGCGCGCGCCGAGTCCATGGCCTCTTCGTGATACACATCAAGATACGCATGCAACGCAAGATCCAGTCCGCGGATCTGGGTGAGATACGCCTCGACGAGTTGCACAGAAGTGAACGTCCCTTCCGAAAGTCCGCGCCCTGCAGAAGTAATAGTTTGGTTTAGAAGATTCATATGATGTTCCTCTCCTTTTATCCTTTGGGTCTCTCAAAAATTGCTGGCACGCGCAACGCATCACCGCGACGATCCGGAAAATTTTGGATGATCTGTGCGCGCGTCGCTTCATCCGTTGACGCTGCCTCATCAACGCGCCACGAAGGATCGGATTCTGTGTCTCCCTCTTCCGGAACTCCGCTCGTGTCTATGCGCGCCAGGCGTCCGACAAATCCCAAAATCGCGTCGAGTTGCGCCGGCAAACGCTCCCCTTCTTCCGCCGTCAGCTCCAAACGCGCGAGTTGAGCCAAGCGTTCGATCTCCTCACGTTGCATCGCCATATTGGCCAAGAGTAACGCGGGTGGACGCAA
>Ga0209515_10003047_pt1 | contig 24547 bp, 22 predicted proteins | sample Subgroupgradi54m_FD_187454 | JGI IMG/M metagenome (GOLD analysis project Ga0209515, IMG submission 187454) | Subsurface groundwater microbial communities from S. Glens Falls, New York, USA - GMW60B uncontaminated upgradient, 5.4 m (SPAdes)... ... | reverse complement strand
ATTGAAGAAAGAAGCGGTAGGTTTTTGCCGTAGCTAAATCCAAATCAGGCCCACATGATTGCTGGCATGTTGTTGGAAAAGATTTCGCTCAAAAGAATAAATAAGTTTTATATATTTTTCTTTTATTTTTAATTGTATGAATTTACAAAAAATTGTTAAGGAAGCTGTTGATAAGCTTAATGAAGATCCTAATTTTAATATAGACTCTTTTGTTAAAAGTAAAAACGCTTATTATGAAAAGTTTATACAAGTTTTTGAAGCAAATACAGGTTTTAGCCCAAGAGATTATAAGTCTTATTGTGCTTATAAAAAAAGATTAGAATTTGATAGATTTAAAGAATTTATGTTAAAAAATAATAGAGATCCTTTAATTATTTATATTGAAATTTTAAGGTCAAGATTATTTGGCATTATAACTCAAAAATTTGAGCATATTAATCAATTTAAATCGTTTTTACGTTCTAAAACTGGCGAATTGGGCTTATCTACGCAATCAGAATCTTTCTCAGATAATGATCATAATGTTACTTTATATGAAGTTTTAGATCATAAAAATTTTTTAAAGGGATATTATGGGGAAATTAACAGTTTTAAAAAGAAAAATAACTTAGATTTTGATAATAATCTTAGTGCTTTTATTCTTGGAAAAGAAAAAACCTTAAAAATTACTGAATCGATTAAAAAATATGAATTCATCCAAATCTACAAGATGTTTTTACAAGAAATCCTTTCATAAAGCTTAAATATCTTATTTCTTGCCTAAAATTATGGTATTAGACAAACTAAGTAATTCATTAAAAGAAACATTTAACAAGATAACTAGAGCCATATTTGTTGATGAAAAGTTAATCGATGAATTAATAAAAGACTTACAAAGGTCTTTATTATTAGCAGATGTTAATGTTCAATTAGTTTTTGATTTAAGTAAGAGAATAAAAGAACTTGCTTTAAACGAAAATGTTCATAAAGGTGAAAGTCAAAGAGAACGTTTAATAAAAATTGTATATGAAGAACTAGTTAAATTTCTTGGAGATGAAAAATCTGAAGTTATAATAACAGAGAAAAAACCATTTAAGATTATGATGGTTGGAGTTTATGGAACAGGTAAAACAACAACAATAGGTAAATTAGCAAAATATTATTCTAAAAGAGGGTATAAAGTTGCTGCTTTAGGGTTGGATGTTTATAGGCCGGCTGCTAGAGAACAATTAGAACAAGTATGCAAGCAAATTAACATTCCTGTTTTTATAAATAAAAAAGAAAAAAACCCTTTAAAAATCTATAAAGAATTTGAGAATCTTTACTCTAAATATGATCTTTTGTTAATAGATACAGCAGGAAGAGCTAGTTTAGATAAAGATTTAATTAAAGAATTGAAAGAATTAAATAAAGAGATTAAACCTGATGAAAATTTGCTTGTTTTAAGTGCAGATATAGGACAAGCTGCTCAGAAATTAGCTATAAGTTTTCATGAAGCTTGTGGAGTTACAGGAATTATTGTAACTAAATTAGATGGAACAGCTAAAGGCGGAGGAGCTTTAACAGGAGCAGCTGCTACAAATGCTAAAGTCAAATTTATAGGAACTGGAGAAAAACTAGATGATTTAGAGCAATTTAATCCTAAGGGTTTTGTTTCAAGATTATTAGGAATGGGTGATTTAGAAGCTTTACTTGAGAAGGCTAAAGGGGCTATTCCAGAAGGCAAAGCTAAAGATGTTGAAGAGAAATTTTTGAAAGGTGAATTTACTTTAATTGATTTATATGAGCAAATGAAATCTATGAAGAAAATGGGTCCTTTATCTAAAGTTCTTGAAATGATTCCTGGATTTGGACAATTAAAAATGCCAAAAGAAATTTTAGAAGTTCAAGAAGGAAAATTAGACAAATGGGAAATAATCATTAACTCTATGCATAAAAAAGAAATAGAAAATCCAGAATTAATAGATGCTTCAAGAGCTGAGAGAATTGCAAAAGGTGCAGGTGTAAATATCTCAGATGTCCGAGATTTAATAAAACAATACAGACAAAGCAAGAAATTAATGAAAATGATGAAAGGTGGAGATCCTAGTAAATTAATGAAAAAATTCCAAGGGAAAATGCCAAAGGGAATGAAATTTTAAAATGAAAATAATTAAACAAGGTGCAGAAGCTTTAATTAAATTAAATAAAAATAGAATAATTAAAGAAAGAATTAAAAAAAATTATAGAATAGAAGAAATAGATCATAAAATCAGAAAATTTCGAACAAGAAGAGAAGGAAACATATTAAAAAAAGCTGTTTTTGTTAATGTTCCTAAAGTTTATAACATAGATGATAAAAAAATGATTATTGAAATGGAATATATTAAAGGAGTTTTGTTAAAAGAATTCTTAAATAAAAATAATTTAAATGAAATATTGAAAATAGCTGAAAAAATTGGAAAAGAAATAGCAAAACTTCATGATAAAGATATTATTCATGGAGATTTAACAACTACAAATATAATTATTAATTCTGATGATATTTATTTTGTAGATTTTGGATTGGGATCTTTTTCAAATAAAATAGAAGATAAAGCTGTTGATTTATATTTATTAAAACAAGCTTTAACAAGTAGTTTCCCACAAATTTCAGAGCAAATTTTTAAAATAATGTTAGAAGGATATGCATTAAATAAAAATCATAAAGAAATTTTAGAGAGATTAAAAAAAGTTGAAAAAAGAGGAAGGTACAAAAATGGTTAGTACTTTTTTATTAATTTATTTATCTTTAATTTCAGCTTTAGTTATTTATTATCTAATTTTTAGAGTTTTTAAAAAGAAAGCTATTTAAATCAAAATAAAACTTTTAAAGTCATACAGCCCTATAGTGTAGCGGTCAAGCACTGAAGCCTTTGGAGCTTCTAACCCAGGTTCGAATCCTGGTAGGGCTATTTAAATTTCTAAGGAAGATCTGCGCCAATTGCTTTGATAACACTTTTAGCGATTTCTATATCTTGATCTACGGTTCCTCCTGCTATGCCTAAACCCCCAACAAGTTTTCCATCAAAAATAAGAGGCATACCCCCGCCTAGATTTGTAAGTTTATTATCTGTGGCTAGAGGAAGAATAATTGAAATATCTGATGACATCCAACCTGTAGCTTTACCAGTTGAAGCAACAGTATTCGCCTTTTTTTTACTAGTTTCTATACTATGTATTGTTGCATCATCAGCTTTTGCAAATGCAACAAGATTCATTGATCTGTCTACAATAGAGATAGATGCACTAACGTTTAGACTAGAGGAAATATCTAATGCATGCCTAATTATCTCAAGTGCTTTTTCAATTGAAATATTTGGTATTTCATAATAACTTTTGTTTATGCGTGCTTTCATATTTTATACCTTTACTTAGTAAAGTAAGTAAATAAAGTAAAGTATATAAATACCAACTATCAACTTTGTTACTATGAAACAAGATTGTTATTTGGAAGCGAAAATCCGCTTTACCTGCAATACACAAAGAGCTTTGCACATCATCGGCGAGAAATGGATACTTTATATTCTACGTGAATTCTTATATGTTGACCAAAAACAAAGTTTCAATAAATTAATGAAAAAATTAAAACCTATTAGTTCTAGAACACTTTCTTTAAAACTCAAGAAACTACAAGAAAGAGGGTTAATTAAAAGAAGAATTATTAATACACAACCACTAAGAGTTGAATATGAAATTACAAAACAAGGAAAGGGTCTTAAGAAAGCACTTGTTAGTTTTGGTGATTGGTTTGTTAAACACCATACCTGAATCAATTTGGTAGAGTTAATAATTTTCTAATGAATTATATGGTTCTTATTGAGAAAGTTCTTAAATACTTAATAATTCTATATTTATTAGTTGGAGATAAAAATGAGAGTATTGATACTTGGTTCAACAGGGATGGTAGGCTCAGAGGTATTGAAAGAATGCCTGAAAACACACCAAATTACAGACATAATTGTAATCAATAGAGAACAAATGAATACCAATAAGAAAGTTAAAAAAATAGTGCATACTAATTTTCTTAATTTTTCGAATATAAGAAAAGAGATAATTAATCACGATATTTGTTTTTATTGTATTGGTGTTTATACTGGTGATGTTTCAAAAGAGAAATTTAAAGAAATTACTTATGATTATTTAACTTCATTAGCAAAGACCATTGAAAGTAATAAAACAATTTTTTGTTTGTTAAGTGCAGGTGGAGCAAATTCCAAGAGCAATATATTATTTGCTAAATGGAAAGGCAAGGCAGAAGATGAATTGATGAAGCTCAATTTTAAACATATTTATATTTTTAGACCAGCATATATTTATCCATCAGATAAAACTAAACAAAAAAAGAGTATCTTTTATAAGATGATTGAAATATTGTACCCACTTTTTAAAAAATTTTCGTCTTTTAGTATAACTTCAAATCAATTAGCAAAAGTAATGATACAAATTTCTTTAAGTAATACCAATAATAAGATATTTAAAAATAAAGAAATAAGACAGAATTCTTTTTATCTTTAATGAATGTGTATCTGGGCGGGGCTATTCAAAATATTTATATATCCTCTTAACATTATAAACTTATGGTAGAACTTAAATCTTTGGGAAAAGTAATAACCTATTATTCGAATATAGGCGTAGCAGCTATAGACTTAACAGATAAACTAAAAATAGGTGATAAAATAAGGATAAAAGGAAATACAACAGACTTTATACAAACTATTAACTCGATGCAAATAGAGCATAAACAAGTAAAAGAAGCTAAAAAAGGAGATTCTATTGGGATCAGAGTAGAAAATAAAGTAAGAGTTAATGATTTAGTTTATAGAGCATAACTTTATAAATCCTTAATTTAAAACAAATTTTAGGATAAGTCGGTTACGGCTTGCTTATACCTAGCTTAATTCTAGGTAAAAATTTACAAAATGGCAAGAAGATATTCAGGAAAACACGGTAAATCTGGAAGTAAAAAACCAGTAAATAAACATATACTAACTTGGGTTAGATATCAGAATCCTGAAATAGAGCAATTAATAATAAAACTTGCGAAACAAGGAAAATCTCAAAGTGAAATTGGAATGATATTAAGAGATACTTATGGTGTTCCAAGTGTTAGAGATATTCTAAAAAAGAAATTACATCAAGTTTTAGAAGAAAACAAGATAGTTCCTAAATTACCAGAAGATCTTTTAAATTTAATCAAAAGAGAAATTCAGATAATGAAACACTTTGAAAGAAATAAAAAAGACATGCATGCTAAAAGGGGGTTATTGTTGACTGAGAGCAAAATTAATAGACTTTCTAAATACTATAAAAGATTGGGAAAATTACCGGCGAATTGGACTTACGACAGAAAACAAGCAGAGTTAATTGTAAGTTAATATGTATGACTTAATTGATAAAGCTGTAGAAGAATTTAAATCTTTAAATAATAAACCTATAAGAGTTATAAGTCATTTAGACTGTGATGGAATTACTTCTGCTTCTATAATGGCAAAAACTTTAACTAGGGAAAATAAAAAATTTATTTTAAGCATTGTAAAACAATTAAATGAAAATATTTTAAAAGAATTAGCTTTGGAAAATTATAATACCATTATATTTACAGATTTAGGCTCAGGATACATAAGTTTAATTAATAAATATCTTAAATCAAAAAAAGTTTTTATTTTTGATCATCATTCTCCAGAAGATAATAAAGATTATGAGAATATAGTTCATATAAATCCTCATCTATCAAAAATAAAAGAAAGTTATAATATGCCTTCTGGTGCAGGCATAGTTTACTTGTTTTCTAAAAGTTTAAACAAAAATAATATTGATTTAGCTCATTTGGCTTTAATTGGAGCCATAGGCGATGTTCAAGATATAAAAAATATAAATAAAGAAATTTTAGAAGATTCTATTTCTACAGGCAAGATTTTAATCAAATATGGGTTAAAGATGTTCGGATCTCAAACTAAGCCCTTAAATAAAATTTTACAATATAATACAGATATTTATATCCCCGGCGTTACAGGAAGCGAAGAAGGAACTTTTAATTTTCTCTCAAATTTAGGAATTAATTATATGGAAAATGGAAAAATTAAAAGAATAGTTGATTTAAATGATGAAGAATTAAAAAAACTAACTACCTCTATTATTATTAGAAGACTAGGAAGCGAACATAATCCTGAAGATGTTTTTGGAAATATTTACATTTTAAAAGAAGAGGTAGATGATAATTTAAAAGATGCTAGAGAATTTAGCACTTTGCTGAATTGCTGCGGGAGATTAAACAAACCTAGCATTGGAATAGGTGTTTGTTTAGATAATTCTTTTTTAAAACAAAAAGCCCTTGAATTACTGAAACAGTATAAACTAGAATTAATTCATTCATTAAACTGGTTTTATGCTAATAAAGAAAAATTAATTCAAAATGAAAAATTTGTCATAGTTAATACAGAAAATAATGTTAGAGATACTTTAGTTGGAACTTTAATTAGTATAGTTTCTAGGTCAAGTGTTTATAAGGATAAAACTATATTGATTGGAATGGCTTATACTTTAGATAATAATATTAAAATAAGTGTTAGAGCTTGTAATAATTTTGATGGTGATTTAACAGAGGTTTTGACAAAAATTGTTAATGGTAATGGAGAAGTTGGAGGACATAAGCAAGCTTGTGGGGCATTAATCCCAATGGAGAAAGAAATGGAATTTATCGAGAAAGCTAAGGAAATATTGAATAGAAAGGTTTATTAATTATATTTTAAGGAGAAAGATTATGGCTGAAGTTGAGATTTTAAAGAAGAAAAAGAAAAAAGCATATTTGATATTGTCTAAGGAGTTCAATAATGATGAAATTGGAGAAACTCTTGCAAGTGATGATAGCTTAGTTATAGGAAGAACTATTGAAATTGGACTATCTCAATTAACTAATGATCCTAAAATGCAGAATATAAAGGTTAAATTTAGAATTCGTGAGATTAAAGAAGGAAAATGTTATGCAGAACTTTATAGATATATGATGATTCCAACTTATGTAAGAAGAGTAGTTAAGCCAGGAAGGGAAAAAATAGAAGATTCATTTGCTTTAATAACAAAAGATAATGTTAATATAAGAGTTAAGCCAATTTTATTAACAAAAGCAGAAGTTCAAAATTCTGTATTAAGCAAATTAAGAAAAAAAACAAGAGAATTTTTTAGCGAATATACGAAAAGAAATGATTATGATAAATTCTTATTTGATTTAATTTCACATAATATTCAAAAAGACCTTAAAAGCATGTTAAATAAGGTTTATCCATTAAGCGTTGTTGAAATAAGGTTAATGGAAAAATCCATGATAAAGTCTTGATTTTCTAAAATATATATTAGACTAACCTGGTCCAAAGGACAACCACGCTACGAAGGTTTATAAATAAAAAAGTACTAATAACAGCGATGATGAGAAGAGTTAAATTCTGTAAGGGAAAGCAGAATTGGTTATTAGAAAAAGCAATTGCAAAAGCCGGATCTGAGAGAAAACTTGCTGAAATTATCAAAGTTTCACATCAATTAATAAATCATTATAGAAGAGAACATTGGTTTTTACCTATTAACCGACTAAATTTAATTCTAAAATTTTTAATTTTATCTAGAAGAAAAATTAATAAATTTATTATAAAAGAACTAGATGAGAATTGGGGTAAGCATAAAGGTGGCGCTGAACTTGCTCGCATTCGAAGAGAGCGTATGGGGGAGTATCGGAAAATGCACCCCGAATATAATCCAAATAAACCAGATTATAAAAAAAGATTAAGAGTTAAAGCTATAGAAAAGTTGGGTGGACCTGTTTGTGTCAATTGCAGTTGTACCATAAAAGAGATTTTAGAGATTAATCATATTAAAGGTAACGGAAGGCAAGAGCTCAAAAAATATCAGAATTATCATTCATTTTTTAGGGCTATAATAAATGAAAAAGTTAATAAAAGGGACTATAACATTTTATGTCGCGTATGCAATGCAAAAGACTACGTTGAAAATATATTAGGTATTAAAGGTTATAAAATAGAGTTTACGCCGCTGTAGCTTAGTCTAAACGAGGAATTGTTTAGGAGCAATGGTTGAGCAGTTGTTTTGTAGGAGAAACTCCAAAAGAACAACAGGTCACCGGTTCAAATCCGGTCAGCGGCTTATTTTTTTAATAATAAACATGATATTTCCATGGTATCTTTTAGATTCTAGAATGGTAAAATTAAATTTCTTCAGCAATTTTTTTAATTCAAAATAATTAAACAAATAGTAATATCTATAATAAGTTTTATCTTTAACTTTCCAAGGAATAAATGAATTTTTTTTCTTGAATAAAAATTTAAATTGCCATTTATCCCAAACTGTTATTAAAGCTAAGCCGTTTTCTTTTAATATTCTATAAAGCTCTTCAATAGCGGTATCCCTCTTATTTTTAGTTTCAAGATGATGTAATGAAGCTAACATTAAGGCATAATCAAAATAATTATTTTTAAAAGGAGTTTTAGTTAAATTTGCTTCTTTAAGTTTAATATTTAAATTATATTTTTTTGATATTTTCTTTGCTTTATCTAACATTTCTTTAGAAAAATCTATTCCATAAAGTTCGAAATCTTTGAATGGAATCAAGTTTCTGCAATTTCCACAACCTAAATCAATAATTTTACCTTTTTCTTTAGCAAATTTTTTTATGAAATAATCTACTATGGGAATTGGTTGATTTCTAAAATTATTCCATTGTCCTGCTAATTTATTCCAAACTTGGTCTTGACTTTCCATATCTTTATTAGAATCAAAAAGGTTTTAAATTTTTCTTAATTAATCAACCTTATGTTCGGATTATTAGATTATTTATGTAAGTTTAAGAGCTCTGGTGCAATCCTTTAAATAAATAATTGGTTCACCTAATTCTTGCAAAAAGAGGTGAACCTATATGGAGAAGAATGATTCTTATTTAAAGTTTATTGATGAGGCACTAGAGGTTGCTAAAAGTATTCCAAGATACTTTTCCAAGTTTAGCAAGAAATTATACTGCAATCACCAGAAGTTTACCATTTATGTTTTGATGCAGAAGCTAAAGATGACAACTAGAGGAGTTGTATCTTTTTTCAAGAATAATTTAGATGTTAGATTGTATTTAGGGTTGCATAATGTTCCTAGTCATAGCACAATAGTAAGGTTTGTTAAGAAAATTAAGAAATTTACTTATGCTATGCTTGAAATTAAGCAAGCTAGCATTGTAGCGGTTGATGCTACTGGCTTCGAATTAGAATCCAAATCATACTATTACAGAAAAATTGATCAGGACTTGTTTCATAATTATCTTCGTAAAACCAAGCATTACATGAAGCTGAGCATTGTTGTTGATACAAACACCCAGTTTATATTAGCTCATAAAATGCGTTATGGTCCCAGAAATGATAATATTGACTTCAAAGAATTGCTTAGAGATTTTAAAGTAGATTATGTTGTAGCTGATAAAGGTTATTCCAGCAAGTATAATAGGAGATTTGTATTAAACAAACTTCATGCTATGCCAATTATACCTTACAGAAAGAATGAAGGTGTTTACAAATTAAATCGGGGTAGAAATAAACTTCTATTTAATGAGGAGATTTATCATCAAAGGAGCAAAGTAGAAACAGTATTTAGTGTAATTAAAAGAAAATATGGTTCATTCCTCAGATGCAGAAGCTATGCAACACAGAAGGTTGAGTTAACTTGCAGATTAGTTGCTTACAACATTGATAGAAAAATAAATTATCTTTTATTTTTCATCAGAGGATTGCACCAGAGCTAGTTTAAGAAATCTTTAAAAGAAGATATTAATATTCCATATGATCCTAAACCAACTATTTTTGGAGAACCCAACAATAATGAAGTTTGGTTTTATTTTATAAACCTGGCCCAAATTCGTTATAAAATTTTAAATAAAAACCTTTTCTTAAATCACAGATTCATTAATGCTTATTTAGCTGATATAAATATTTTATTTAAAGAAAATCCAAATGAAACGAAGGTTTTATTAGATGATCTTTATAGAAAAGTTTGTATAAATATTGAATCTAAAATTAAAGATGGTTTTAAAGTTAATTTTTTAGGGATTAGTTTTGGGAACATATTTGCAATTAGAGCAGCATCCACTTATCCTTGCGAAAAATTAGTAAGCATTGCGGGGGGTTCCACGCTAGGCGGGTCTAGTTGGGACGGAATTCTTACGAGAAATTTAGCTCTCAAATCAGGATTATCTCGAAATGATTATGAAAGCATTTTATCAGAATTTGATCCATACCAATATGTAAAAAATGTTAAAGCAAAAGAAATATCAATTTACTTGGGCGGAAAGGATAAGATTATAAGATCTGAGCATGGTAAAGAATTATTAGAAACATTCAAATTATACCATAAAAATCTTAATATTAAATTTTATCCTTATGCAGATCATTGTTCTTCTATATATTTTGCTCTTAGAGATCAAACTAAGCTTTAGTTAATTTAATAAATATTGAGATTAAGAACATTTTTAAGGGCTCGTAGTTTAGCGGCTATAACGTCTCCTTGACGATCTGAGATCAAATTGGAGGAGGTCGCAGGTTCGAATCCTGCCGGGCCCATTAATTAAAATGAATTTCAAAATAATTTATATCATTGGAATTATTTTATTTTTTGTTGGATTAATATGGATGTTACTCCCTCATGCTTATCATGCTTTACTTATCAAAGAAGTTAATGAAGGATCTAGTTCTCATTTAATTCATACTTTTGAAGGTTTTTTTATTGTTTTAATTGGATTGGGATTAATAATGTATTCTCAAAAGAAAATTAAAAAATAAAATTTATAGAAACATTTATATATTAAAAAAATTAAGCTTTTAAAGAGTTTTTAGGGGAAAAAAGAGGTTAAAAAAGCCTTAAAAGAGTTTCAAAAGGCTGATTTGATTGGTACCAACACAAGAACAACTATTGGATTTTTTGAGGAAGCATAATTTACCTAATCTTAGCAAAATCGCAAAGCATTTTAACATACAAAACTCAACTGTTTCTGATTTAGTTAAAGACTTGGAAGAAAAAAAACTTGTTAATATAGTCAATGTTGGCGGAAGCAAGGTTGTCCAAGTTAAAGAAGATAAAATGAAAAAAAGAGGTCAAGTTAGCGTATTTATTATACTAGGAATTGTAATTGTTGTAGTTCTAGGGAGTGTTGTTTATTTAAATAACTCTAGTATTAAGGATAAATTAATAAAACAAAATATAAATGAAGAATTTGTTCCTGTAAAAAATTATTTTGATTCTTGTATAAAAGACGTTACTTTACAAGGTGCAAATGTTCTTGGATCGCAAGGGGGATATATAACAATTCCGCAAGATAATCTTCCAGTTAACCCAATAGAACCTTTTTCAAATAGATTACAAGTTTTTGGAAATGATGCGGTAGAGGTTCCTTACTGGGATTATGAAACAAACAATGGAATTCAAAAAACTCAAATTCCAAATAAGCAAGATATGGAAAAAGATTTACAAAACTACATTTCAAATAATCTAAATAATTGTTTAACTAATTTTACTTCATTTCAAGATTATGAAATTAATGGATTTAATAATTTTCAAACTACTGTAAAAATAGAAGATGAAAAAATATTTGTAGATATTTTAAGTAAATTAAGTGTTAAACATAAAAATGTATTACAGGAATTTGATAAATTTTCTTTAATTATAGATTCTCCTTTAGGAAAATTATACAATAAAGCTGTTGAAATTTTAAATAAAGAAACAACTGAAAACTTCTTTGAAGAAAAAACAATAGACATGCTTGTTCTTTATGACCAAATTCCATATACAGGAGTTAATTTAAACTGTAATCCAAGAATTTGGAATGTTGAAAATATAAAACAAGATTTAAAAAAAGTTCTTAAAATAAATATAGAAGCTATAAGGCCTAACTCACCTAGAAAATATTTTAGTTATAATTTAAACACCGATGCAAATATTAACTTTAAATATGAAGAAAACTGGCCTTTATTTTTAGAAGTTAATGGGGGAGAAAAAGTATTAAAAGAACAATCTAGTTATGGAGAAAACAATCCAGCTGCTTCATTTTTAAAAGGACTATTTTGCTTGAATAATTATCATTTCATTTATGATATTAAATACCCTATTTTAGTAATATTAAATGATAAAAACTTTGATTTCCAATTTTCTAAAATGATTATTATAAAAAATAATCAACCTAGAGAAAATAAATTAGGAATCAAAGCTCCTTTAGAAGTTAATCAAAAAATATGTGAATCAGGAACTACTGAAACAAGCATTAGTCTAGTTGATCAAGATACTAATGAAAAAATTTCAGATGCAGAAATAAAATTCAGTTGTGTTGGAACAATATGTAATTTAGGAAAAACATCTGAAAATGGTTTAACCACTAAAATACCATCTTGCTTAAATGCTGTAATAAGTGCTGAGAAACAAGGATATAATAAAGCTAAAACAACAATAGATACGAATGAAAAAAGCAATTTATTTTTATATTTAAAACCACAATATGAGAAAAACATAAACATTAAAGTTATAGATGGAAATCAAATTAGGAATGCACTTGCTTCAGAATTTGTAACTTTTACTTTAACTAATTTAGATGATGATACTCAAATTTCTTTTAACCAAGATGATACTAAAGTTAAGGTAAGTGAAGGAGAGTATGAAGTTAATAGTTATATAATTAGAGATTATCCTAATGGAATTAAATTAGCAAAACAAGAGCTTGAATATTGTACAGAAGTCCCTAAACCTAGTTTATTAGGATTAATAGGATTTAAGGAAAATCAATGCACTAAAACAGAAATCCCGGAAACTACAATAGATAAAGTCTTAGTTGGCGGAGCTAAATTTAAATTTACTTTAACTAAAGAACAATTGAAGAATTCAAATTCAATTATTTTCTATACTTTATTTAATAAAGTTCCAGGAAATACTCAAGAGCTTGCTGAAATGTATTCATTAATCCAGAAAAATCCAGATTCAACTAACTTTAAACTTCCAATAGTAAAATGAAGAAACAATTAATATCTATAATATTGGTAATCTTAATAATTAGCACTCCATTAACTTATGCTCAAGTTACAGGAACAAGTGATCCAGAAGCATCAAAAATAAACAAAGAAGATATTCCTCAAGGAGAAGATATTTTAATTAATGTAGCAGGTTACCAACCTCCTGTTGTTGCTCAACAAGCTTTTGAAACAGATGATTATTCAGGATATCCTGTTTATGCTTTGCTTACTGGACTTCAAACTAATCCGTTTATTGATATTAGTAAAATAAGAACAATAAGTTATAGGGTTGTAAATTCTAATGTAAATGGAATTGGTGTTTATACAAGAAATCCTCCATTGAAATTTAGTCTAGATAATTTAGGAATGGTTGTAATTAGACTTCCTAAAATAAAAGATGAAAGAAAAATTCCAGACAGAATTGATATAAATATGAGTGCAACTATCTTGTATGATATTGGCAAGGGTTTTGGGGTAAATGATGTTGGAATTAACATTCCTCAATTAACAGAGCAAGAATTTTTACAAAATAAAAATAAATATGCTTTTTGGGCTGGAAGAGGGTATGTTAAAGCAGATACAATTGAAGATAATAGGGCTACATTTACAATTTATGATGGAAGAGGTCAAAAAGTACGTTCAGGTATTTCTTTAGCGCCAGGACAAGACTCAGGAGAAATTTCTTTAAATGCAGGATACTTTTTACAAGGTTATGGTAATGAAGAACTAAAAAGAAATTTAAGAGAAAGGTTTGTTTTAAAATTAGATGAGATAGATGCTCCTAGAGACAGAGCAAAATTACAAATTTTAGTTAATGACAAATTTATAACAAATGATCTAAGCAAAAATCAAAGGCTTTATGATGGATCTTCCTGGAAAATAAAAGACATTAAAAAAACCGATAATCAAGATAGAGTTGAACTTTATAATGAAGATACTAAAGAAGCTACTGTAATTACAGGTTCAAAACTTTATGCTATAGATTGTTCAGTATATAATGACAAAGACTTATGTAATAATATTCCTGGATGTTATTATAATACAACTTTAAATAAATGTGATAATAAAATTGAGGTAAAAAATATTCCTAATATACAAACACCTCAAATAAGTGTGGATAAAAAATTAGTTGAAGATGAATTATCTAAGGCTATAATTGAGTTTAAAAAATTAAACCCTAGTTCCACTTATGAAAATTTTAAAACAGTTGTAGATGTTTTTGCAAATGTAATGGTTAAGTATAAAGACAGTGTTTATGCTAATACAGCTAGAAGTTTTATTTACAAAAACGTTTATGACTATAATTTTGAAGATAAAAATATTACAGATCAAGTTAGAAATTATATAGGAACTAAATTAAATGAAAATGGAATTAGTGTTAACCTTCCTAATCAAGTTAATGGCAATGAAAACAGCAAAGATTATTATAAAAAAGCAATAGAAGATTATAAACAAGTTATAAACTACAAGTACCAAGATAAAGATAAAGCTTTCGATGCTCAATTAAGAATAGCTGAAATTTATGATTATTATTTAAATGATCCTCAAAGTGCTATAGAAGCTTATTTTTCCTTGATTAATGAGTATGGTCTTAATGATTTAGAAAAAGCTAATTATCAATCAAGAATAGAATTTTTACAGAATGTTGGAAATTATCAAAGTGAAGCTATTGATTTGTATGAGGATGGAAACCTAGTTAGGGTTATTTTGCATGGCGTTGAAAAAACTTCAGAAAAACCTACTGCTTTTATTTCAAAAAATGAACAACCAGCAACAAAATATGAAGAAGGAGATTCTTTAACAGAAAGCTGGAAAATAGAAACTATTAATGGAAATAAAGTTGATTTAATTAGCACAAAAACAAATTCTTTAAACCAGTTTTCTCGAGAACAACTTAATATTGATAGATTAACTGTAATTGATGGAACTAAATTTAAACTTATTAGAGTAGATACTAAGAGAGAAGCTCATGTTACAGTTAAACCTATACTAAAAGCATTGACTAGTATAAGTAACTTCAAATTACATATTCCTGTTGAAAGAAGATTAATTAAATTATCTGATGAACAAATAGATAATCAAGTTGCATCTACTAAAAAAGTTATAGAAAGTTTAAATTCCGCTATTGATAAAGTTGAAAAAGTTTACACATTTTTAAGCTACTATTGCTATAGTGTTTTTAGCTTTTTGTTTGTTAAAAATTTAGTTCAGGGATTTGGAGCAAGACATTTTGCAAGACAAGAGACTTTAGATCAATGGCAGGATTATTGTAATAAAAATAATATTAATGACTGTGAAGGTTATATTTTCAAGAATTCTAAAGATTTTGATGATGATATTAGCAAGATGCAAACGGCTGTTCAAAGATCAGACAAAATATTTAATAAAATTAAAGATGCAAAAGAAAATTGTGGTTCATTAGATATAAGCAGCATTAATGATGAATATAAGGATCAACTTACAAAAATAGATCCTCTAGTAGTAAGAAAATATTGTGATAACATACAATTAGATAAAGATAAAGAAATTATGAATGAAGGTGATTTAAGAAAGACTTTACTAGAAGGAGAAAAAGCTAATTTAAATTTAAATAAAGATATTACTTTAACAGAAAGAGAAAAAAATCAACTAAGTTTCATAGATCAAAGCATTAATTTAGATAGTTCTAAAGAAATCTCTAGATTAAAAGAAGAAAAAAGAAATTTATTTTTAAAAAAGGATGGCCAATACAAATCTTGGGATGAACTAAATACAGGACCAGCATCTTTGCAAGGAAACCGGTTGGAAGATATTAAGGCTAATAATATTAATAAAAATAATTGGGAAGCAAATAACGGATTACAAAGACAGACTTTAGTTGACAATTACATTGCAAATAAAGAAAGAGAAATAGTAGAAGATGCTAGAACAGCTCTTTTAAAAGATGCAACACATTTCCATAAAGCATTAAACCCAAAAGATGAAGCAGGTGTTAATGATAAAATAGATGTGTTATTAAAAAGTAAATCTGAATCAGGAAAAATCTTTGAAAAGGAAGTACAAGATATAACTCCAAATAATATAAATTTACAAAATAATAATATTCCAGTAAGCTCTTCACATATCTTAAGAACAGATAAACATCAAGATTGGTTTTTAGATAATACTCCAATATACGTTTATTCTGCGAAAGAAGAAAATAATCAAAAAACATTTAACGCAGTTTCTTTAAATAATTATCTTACCTCAGATCAAAATGCGCAAAAAGCTTTTGCTAAAGATGACGGTTATGATTATAATGCATTAAAGGAATATTTGAAAAGTAAAAATTCTTATCTAACCATAAAAGAAAATGATAAATTTACAACCATAGATGTTAAAGAAGGAATAGCTTCTACATACAAATATGAAAATAAAATAGAAATAGAAACTTTTGGAGATACCAAATATATTAAAACAATTACAATTGGAAATGGTTATTATTTAGAATCTCAAAGAAATGCACAAAATGTTATAACAAACGTTGAACTTTGGAGAAGCAATAATCCTAATGATGTTAAAGATGATATAAGAATAGACCAAGCTCCAATATCTCAATGTTCTGAGATGTTAAGTAAAAGAAATCTTCCTATACAAGCTTGTAGTGATTTGATTAATGCAGACAGGAGTTTTATAAAAGATCCTAAAAAAATAGGAGCAACTTATGCTAAATATAAAATTGATAATGCTCTTAAACAAACTACAGGTGGTTTAGAATGCTTGCATGTAATGGGTGCTCAAGATTGTAAATGGTTATTTTCAGCATGCGATCCTGTAATGTGTCCTGTATCTAGATTTACTTATGGTGGTAATCATGTTGATAATGTTGTTGGTTCTGGAATATTTGGCTCTATATATCTTGGATTAGATTTATGGCAACCATTCCCACCTGAAATTGGGATATGTGTTCCAGGAGTTTTAGCTGGATTAAAAAATATAAGATCATTAGCACAAGGATATCAACAATGTTTACTTGTTAAAAAAGAAAAAGGCGAAAATGTTGGAATTTGTGATACTATTTTCAATATAGGAATTTGTAAAGTTGTCTGGAGAGAAGCTTATACTTTCTTTAATATAGAATCTGGAATATTAGGAGCTTTATTTAGAAAAGCTAATGCAGAAGTTTATGGCGGGGGAGAATATGCATTTTTCTATGAAAACATCAAAAAATCAGGAGAATTTGTTTCATTCTTTACAAACCAATATGCTACAACATTCTTTAATGCATTTAGAGGAAGTTCTACCCAAGAAATAGGAGATAGTATATGTGAATATGCTATTTATGGCAAGCTTCCTGGAGGTGGAAACTTTATAGATCAATTAACAAGACCAGAAGGACCTCCTCAATTTATAGCGATAATGGATGAAGTTCCTCATGCAGATGTTGGTAGACAAAAAACTTCAGATTATTCTGTATTTTATCACATTTATGCAGGGGAGAGTTATCCTCAAATAAGATATTATATTTATTTACATGATATAGAAGAACAAATTAGCCCTGCAACAATTGCTATAGCTCCTAGATTTGGATTTTCTGGAGTAAGTACAGGTTATCTTAATAGAGGAGATTTTATATCAGACACTGTAAGATTAAGCGACTTACCAACAGGATATGATGAAGTTTGTGTTGTTATAAATAATGTTAAAAAATGTGGTTTTGGAAAAGTTTCTAGTGATCTTGGAATTAATCTTGCTCAAGAAAAAATAGTTAAAGATCAAATTGAGAAAAATGATATTAAATCAGAACATGAATGTGTTCCAGATAGTTCTTTGGTTAGTCAATTTTCAGGAGCTGGTCCTTTACAAGTTGCAACTGGAGTAGGTGGAGAATTTTTAGGATCTGGTTTAAGTTCTACCGGAGTTGTAAGAAAATGTTCTGGAGATAATCCTGGATTAGGAAAAGATGAAGGCAGATGGGAAAAAGTTGGGACTTGCGGGAAAGATAGCAAAGGAAGAGACTTAGGAACTTGCTGGCTTGATAAAAATTCATTAAATTTATTGAGTGAAACTGCAAGAAAAGATATTGAAAAGAATTTAGAAGATACCACAAAATTAAATCAACAATTAAAAGCATTAGATACAGAAAAAGATAATCAAATAAATAAAATTAAGGATTTAATAAAATCCATTAAAACAGTTACTGATTATAATAAAGAAATTAATCAAAAGATTAAAGATATAAATAATGTAATTGATGATTATAATGCTGTTTTGAGTAAAACTATTAATCCAGAGATAATACAAGGAGCGTACTTTAGTATTGGAGAACTTCATGAAAATATTGCATCTTTATTAAGAGCTAAAGAAATTTTACAACAAGAATTTAAAATAGACTCACAACTTCCTGGAGAAAAACCTCGTGGAGTTGGAGAATTAATTTGTGAGTTAGAGTATGAAGAAGGGCGTGATTCATTTAATCAAGTAAATTCACCACCTCCTCTTAATGCTTTATATAATAGGATAACTTCACCATCAAGCTCTAGAAATTTATTCTATAGATATAATAATGGGTGGGAATTAAAAGAACCGAAAGGATATTATAAAACAACTATCTTTTTTGGTTTATCAGAAACACCTTTTAAAGATTGGACTAAAATAGATGAAAATACTTGTAAAAATGAAGCATTTAATTATTATGATCCTATTTATAGAGAATTATGTCAAGATTTAATTGGTAAATCAGATGATGAAGGTGCAAAGATTTTAGCTTCTACTTCAAATAGAGGTGGAGATGACTATTTAATTATTCATAACCAACAGGATATTACAATAGCCCATGGACAAGCTGATATTAATAAAATTAAAGATGCTTGTGCTAATGTTAAAACAAAAGAAGTTATTGATAAAACTATTAAAACAGATAAACCTTTAATTGCTGAAGTAATTTTAAAGACTCGCGGCACGTTTGGATTAAGAATACTTGCAAATGATTATAATTTTAAATGGAATAGTTTTAACTGGTATAGTGATAGTGTTTCTGAAGATGTCCAATTAGGTAAATTAAGGAATTATGAAAATGGGATTATTTCTATAAGATTACTTGCGGAAAGATTGAAAAAAAATGATGATTTTAGCGGGGTTAGGCTAGAATGTAAACAAAATACGAACACAGGAATTTATTTACAAGATTCAAATGAAAATTTGGAAAAATGGCTTAGAGATAATATAAAAAATTTATGTGGTTATCCAAAAGCTTATGCCCCTGAAACTTTAAGTCAAACAACCTTAGATAAACTTAAGAGTTATGATCATTATATTGATATAGCGACAGTTCAAGCTTATAATCAATATAGTGTTGCAATCCCTAAAAATTTGGTTAAAGCAGTTATGTTACAAGAATCTGGTCAAAATCTAGTAGAAAATGCTTTAGGTTATTGTGGTGAGGCTGGGTTAATGCAACAGCTTCCTGATTTAGCTAGGTCTTTAGGAATAAATGTCCCAACAAATTATGAAACTAGCGTAGAGCCAAAATGTAGTAAAAAAGAAGTTAGTAATTGTAGGTTAGGAAAAAAAGACAATTGTAGACCTTCAGATGATGAAAGGTTTAATCCTGAAAAGAGTATTTTGGTTGGAACTTTGTATTTAGCACAGGGATATCAAAAATCAGGTAATTTTGAATATACAGCCGCTTATTATAATGGTGGTCCAGGAGCTATTTTAGACAGTAAAAGTTGTCTGGGGTTAAAAAGATATGAATGTGATACCAATACAGATGGTTATCAAGGAACTAGGGATTATGTAAAAAGTGTTTTGGGGTACAAAGAATTTTTAGATAATTTTGATAATAAAATAATAACATGAAAATTAAAACTATTTTACTAGATTTAATTTATTTTTTATTATTAACTATAATATTAATTTTAACAAGAATTAAAATAGCAGGATTTTTAATTAATATAAAAGGATATGGAAGTCAATTAGATAATTTAAACATAAATCAGAACATACAAGAAACTCAGAATATACTTTCTCAACTAAGTTCTTTAGCAAATAAAGCTTATTTTTTTTTATTTGTCTTAATACCTTTAATTATTTTTGTACTTTATATGGTGTTTCAGGGATTTAATTTTAAAAAAAATTATAAAAGATTTATCTTGACAAGTTTAGTTTCTTTTTTAATATTGTTATTAAACTTATTTATAATTAACAAATTTTTATTTATATTTTTTGTAATTTTAAGTTATTTAACTTTTGTATTATATTTTTATGATTTTAAAAAAATAAAAATTGCTTTTACTAAATTTTATAAATTATTTCCAATGTACTTAGTTTATTTAATTTTACCAGTTTTAGCAGTTGGATTTTTTTATCTTGCATATACTAGAATAAAAATTAGTTTTGATTTTATTTATATATTAATCTTTGGAATATTATTTTCTTTTTCTTTTTCTCTGTATAAAATTTATTTAATTAAAAAATTAAGTTAAAGTGCGGGAAGAAGGATTCGAACCTTCGAAGGCACTAAGCCAATAGGTTTCTTATAATTATCCTAAGCCTATCTCATTTGGCCACTCTGACATTCCCGCTTTAGAATTTTATCTGAATATTTAATATATAAATCTAACCTAAATAGAATTAAACATTTTGCCAAGCATAACTTCTTAGTCTTCTGGATTTTCCAAAACCACAAGAACTACATTTTTTCTTTGTCCTGTGATAAGTTGGCTTGCCGCATCTTCTGCATCTTATATGTGTAACCTTACCAGATTTCTTACCATGAGAAGCTGTTCCTTTTGTCATTTTACTGAGGACTAATTAAAATTATAGTATCTCCGCGTATAAAAACATGTCCAAGTTTTCTTTGCAATTCACCATTAGCATGTTCTTCAGCATCTTGCAGTACAACATTAATGTAAATATCAAATGCTTTTAGTACCCCCATCAATTGTTTTCCATTTTTTAATTCAATTAATACTCTTTTATTACGAGCATCATTTAAAGAATCTAATGGACGTTCTGGATTCATAAGCTGGATTAAAAATAATGTGTTTATAAAACCTTTGGTTAAAGATTTTAAACTTATTCTTTCTCTGGATAGTCTACATCAACAATTGCAAAGTAATTATCTTTAATTAAACTTTTACAATTTAAAAATTCTTTAAGCTTATGTAATTTATTATGATTTAGATAAAAAATGAATTCATCGCCTTTTTTATAAGTTTTAACACCAGATGACCCAATAGATCCGCCATCTTCTAAAGGCCCAGACTGTTGAAACAAATATAGTTCTTTTTTATTATCATCAAAATTACATGAATAGTATTCTTCCACTTCCAAGGTATAATAAGTATGAAAACAAGAAGTAAGATCTTTATCGTAATTAACTTCTTTAATCCTTCCTAATACAAGAGCTCCCAAGTTTTCACCTTGTTTATGTTCACAATCTTTTTCAGGAGTTTTACAGTTTAAAGATAAACCAAATAAACCAGCTAAAAAATAATTAATAATTTTCATATTAAATATAAGTACTAAAAATATATAAAGTTATGTATCAAAATCTTTATAAATCGTTAAAAGTCAAGAAAGTTATGGCAATATCTCAAGCAAGATCTAGAAGAAAAACTTCAGGCGGAAGATACAGAAATTATAGAACTAAAAGATTGCATGAATTAGGAAACCAGCCTAGACTAACTAAATTAGGTGAAAGAAAAACTAAATTATTAAAAGGAAAATTCTCTAGTACTAAACAAGTTTTGATAAATGCAAATGTTGCAAACGTTTATGATGCTAAAAATAAAAAATATTCTAAAGTAAAAATTATTACTATTGTGGATAATCCTGCAAATAGAAATTTCATAAGAAGAAATATAATGAATAAAGGTGCAATTATAAAAACTGAGTTAGGAAACGCTAAAATAACATCTCGTCCAGGTCAAGAAGGTACGGTTAATGCAATATTAATAGATTAAAAGTATACTTAATTCTAAAAACTGTCGTCGATAAAATTTTTATAAACGAAAGGTTTATATAGTCGCTTCGAAATATATATTTAAATCTTATGTTATAACCATTTTAGGGGGGTAAAAATGCCAGCTCAATACGTTAAAAAATGTCCAGAATGTGGAAGCATAAATCTTATTCTTCATAAAGAGAAAGGTGAAATGGTTTGTAAAGAATGTGGTTTAGTTATAGAAGAAAAAATGATTGACTTTGGTCAAGAGTGGAGAGAATTTGATTCTGAACAAGCTGATAAGAGAAGAAGAACTGGTGCACCAATGAGTTATTCTGTTGATTTTAATGAACCAATTATAATTCAAGATGAAAATGAGACTAAAATTGTAAAGATAGGTGAATTTATAGATAGTATAATGGATAAAAATAAAGATAAAATTGAAATTATAGATAATCATCTAGAAGTATTACAACTAGATAAAGAATTAAAAGTAGCTTCTTTTGAAGATGAATATGACATTGGATTTAGAAGAGTTTCAGAACTATCTAGACATCCTGCAGAAGAAATGTTTGAAATATCCACAGAAACTGGGAAAAGAGTTAGAGTAACTGGAAATCACAGTGTTTTTACTGTTAAAGATAATAAAGTTGTTCCGGTAAAAGTTGATTCTTTAAAAGAAAGTGATTTTTTAGTTGCCCCAAGAGTTTTACCTGTTGTTGAAACAGAAGATAAAGAATTAAATCTATTTGAAAAGTTTTTAGAAATTTCAGATAGTTATAAAAATATTTACTTAAGAAACTTCTCTGATGAAAAAATATTTACTTTTTTGAAACAGAAATATGGTTCTAGGGCTGTAAAAGACTGGAAAAGACATAAAACTGTGCCTTTATACGCATTAAAAAACATAAATTTTAAAATTAAAGATGAAAAAGACCTTAAATTAGGGATTTATTCAAGTAATAATATCTTACCCTTAAAAATAAAAATAAATGAAGATTTTTGTAGGTTGCTTGGATTTTATGCAAGTGAGGGAACAGCAAGACCTAATAGCTTAGTATTCTCGTTTGGCTCACATGAACTAGATTATATTTCTGAAGTGAAAAAGACAATTAAGAATTTATTTAATATAGAAGCAAGTAAAAATAATATGCATAAATCTGCAATACAATTAGATTTTTCTAGTAAATTATTGTCGATTTTATTTAAAGACATTTTAAATGCAGGGAGAAATGCTCATAGTAAAAGAGTTCCAAGTTTAATTTATATTTTAAACTATAATTTAAGGTTAGCTTTCCTAACTGCTTATCTTCAAGGTGATGGAAGTAATTTAATTAATCACCCGGAAAATATGAATAGACCTCAAGTTTGTTTATCAAGCACTTCAGTAAATGCAGAATTAACAAATGACATTTTATATTTATATTCACAATTTGGAATAAATGCAAACTATCAAGAAGCTTTTATTAAAGGACATATTATGGAACAAACAGGCCAATACATTAAAGGAAGTTTATCAACAAGAGCAAACGTTACAAGTCCTGATGCAGTCTTCAAATTAGGATTTTTACAGGAGGATCTTTCAAAAAATAAAGGAAAGCCTAGTATAGAAAATTTTATTCCTGCACCATTAAAATATAAAAAAGAATGGAAATCTAGAAATAGAATAAGAATAAACAGAGAATTAGCTCTTAAAATTGGAGAAAAACACTTAGATCATGATTTAGTAAAATTAGCTAAAGCAGATTTTCTTTATTTAAGGGTAACCAAGATAAATAAAGTGAAGTCCACAAATGGTTATGCTTATGATTTAACTGTTCCTGGAGCACAAAACTTTGTAGGTGGAAGAGGAGGATTATTTTTACATAATACAAAATTCGATCGTGGATTAGGAACAGATGTTGGTCAGAAAAGTGATGTTTATCAATTAGGAAGTAAAGAAAGAAACAAATTTTTTAGATTGAGAAAATGGCAACATAGAATTTCTACTGCTATTGAAAGAAATTTAAAATTAGCTTTAGCTGAATTAAAAAGAGTTAGTAGTTTTTTAAAATTATCTGCTTCAGTTGAGGAAGAAGCTGCAAGAATCTATACTTTAGCTGTTCAAAGAGGATTAGTAAGAGGAAGAAGCATGGAAAGTGTTGTTGCAGGAGCTTTATACGCTGCTTGTAGAAGACACGAACTTCCAAGAACTTTAGATGAATTAAGCGAAGCTTCTGGTATTGATAAAAAAGAAATAGGAAGAACTTACAGATTTATTACAAGAGAATTAGGAATTAGAATTTTACCAAGTAATCCGGTAGATTATATCCCAAGATTTGCATCTGCATTAAAATTAAATCCAGAAACGCAAAGTAAAGCTGTTGAAATTCTTGAAAAAGCTCAGAAAGAAGAATTAACTTCTGGAAGAGGTCCAACAGGAATAGCAGCTGCTTCATTATATGTTGCTGCTTTAATTAATAATGAGAAAAGAACTCAAAGAGAAGTTGCAGATGTTGCAGGTGTTACAGAAGTTACAATAAGAAATAGGTATAAAGAATTATTAAGAGAATTAAAATTAAAAGACGAAATTAAAAAGAAATTTTTAGAGGAGGAAGAATAAAAT
>Ga0209515_10003045_pt1 | contig 24553 bp, 18 predicted proteins | sample Subgroupgradi54m_FD_187454 | JGI IMG/M metagenome (GOLD analysis project Ga0209515, IMG submission 187454) | Subsurface groundwater microbial communities from S. Glens Falls, New York, USA - GMW60B uncontaminated upgradient, 5.4 m (SPAdes)... ... | reverse complement strand
ATCGCAAGACCCAGACCTTTACCCTCACCTACGATGCGGTCTTCCGGCTCACCCAAAAAGAGTTTCCACAGGCTCCCGGTACCTCCGGCAACACCCTCGTCACCTTCAGCTACGATGCCAACCAAAACGGCAGTCTCCTCGATGACAACGATAACCTCGCCAAGGTCATCCGCCCCGAAGCCACCCTCACCAACACCTACGACGGCTTCGACCGCCTTGCCACAGTCTCGACTGCCGGCAGCCCCAACCAACCCGATGTCCTCCTGACCTATACCTACGACAAGAACGGCAACCGGCTGACGCTCCTCGCTCAGCAAGGCGCGGCCACCGTCGCCTCGCTGGCCTACACGCTCGATAAGCTCAACCGCGTGACCGCCATCAGCCATCAGCTCGCAGCCGTCAGCGTGCAACTGGCCTACGACGTGCTCTCACGCAGAAAGCAGCTCGACTTCCCCAACACCACGCGCACCACGACCACCTACAATGCCGCCAGTGACATCCTGACCCGCACCCATACCTACGTCCCGACCAGCACGCTTCTCTCATCGTTCACGTATACGCTTGATTCCGTCGGCAATCGCGCCACGCTCACTGAGACCCGCCCGAGCTTCAGCATCACCGCCGGCCTCAACGCCTTCGGCTACGACAAGCTCAACCGCCTCAAGACCGCCACGCATCCGACCATTCCTGGCGAGAGCTACCTGTACGATCCGGTCGGCAACCGCGATCCCAGCACCTGGACCTACGATGTCGCCAACCGCCTCACCAGCGATGGGACGTTCACGTATACCTATGACTTCAATGGCAACCTCCAGACCAAGACGGAGATCGCCGTCCCGACCAACGTGACGACCTACACCTACAGCCCCGAAAATTGGCTCGTCGGCTCGTCAGCAGTCGGCAGTAGCAGTCAGTACACCTACGACGGCCTGGATCGCCGCATCCAGAAGGATGTGAATGGCACTAAGACCCGCTACGTCTATGATCACGGGGACCTCCTGCTCGAATACGACGGGGCGAATCTGCTGAAAGCCCGCTGGGTGCCGGGGCCTGGGATTGATGATCCCCTCCTGATGGAGCGCGACCTCAACGCCAACCAAACCTTCGAGCCCACCGAACGCTTCGTCTATCACACCGACGGCCTTGGGAGTGTCACCGAGCTCACCGATTCGACGGGATCAACCACTCGCTCCTACCTCTACGACGCCTTCGGCCAGCTCCTCAATCAAACCGGCACCCTCCTGAATCCCTACACCTACACGAGTCGGGAATACGACCCCGAAACGGGTCTGCTCTACTATCGGGCAAGAACGTATGACCCGCGAATCGGGCGTTTTCTGCAGGAAGATCCGCAGAGCTACACGGAAAGTATCCTCGCCGATTCCGAAGGCGCCATGCTCGCCCAGCCCGCCCAAGGCCACGCCTACATCTATGCGCTCGACAACCCCATCAATCTGACTGATCCGGATGGCCGGAATGTCTGGGTTCGCATCGCGGGAGCCGTCGTAGGCGGCGTCGCGGGAGCCATGGCCGCCCGTCGAGCCGGCGGCAGTCGCGGACAAATCATCGCGGCGGGTATCCTGGGGGCGGTTGCGGGAGCGCTGCTGGCTCCTATGGTAAGCAGAGGGGTGATGCGCGCGGCGCAGTGGGCCAGGCGAAATGTTCAGTTCGAGGGGCCTTCACCAGGAGGAAGAATTGGGCAGGTCCGTTTTGGACAGAATAAGTTGATCTTACGACTGGATTATCATCCTCTCAGGTCTGGTCAAGGTCCACGGCTCCACTTGAACGTTCAAGTCCCAGGAAGGAACTTCCACGTCCCACTTCAGCCTCGTCGATTCCTTACCAGGAGACAATGACCCCTTAACAGAATATTAATGGAACAGGAGTGTTGGCTGATGGACAGAAGGGAAATTAAACAGAGCGCCGGTCGATTAATCCAAAAAGTCTTAGACCGGGCGCTATCTGCGCGGGACTGTCTTGCCCAGTGGCCGAGTGGTGGGGACCTTGGGGATGAAACGCTTGACTGCGCCTTTGAGGCTTTGAACCACTACGAGTCTGATGAGGACATTAGACAACGTGATCCGGCTTACGCCCAGCGGCAACGCGAGGAATTGCAACTCCTTGTGGACTGTTTATTGAATGATCAACCACTGCCTCCGAGACTAAAACGTTTTCTCACCCCCATTCCGCTCAATCCGATTTGGTGGATTAAAGAATTTTTGGATCGACGATGGAAAAACCGGAGGCGTTCCGGATAGTCTCGCCTAGCGCATGACGAGCCCACCGCTTCCGCTCCTCCTCAGCGCGCTACTCACCACGCAGCAAACCCTCCTTCCTGTCACCTCGCCCCGCTCACCTGTCACCTCGAACCCCTACACCTACACCGCCAGAGAATACGATTCCGAGACCGGCCTGCTCTACTACCGCGCCCGGACCCTCGATCCCCGCCTCGGCCGCTTCCTCCAGGAGGACCCCCAGAGCTACACCGAAGAGATCCTCGCCAACACCGAAGGCGCGATGCTCGCCCAGCCCGCCCAGGGCAACGCCTACCCCTACGCGCTCGATAATCCGGTCAACTTGACCGATCCGGATGGCCGTCAGGCGACCAACTGGGGGAACTGGGGGGCATGGATACAGACGCTGGGAAAGATCTCCATGCAGACGGGCCAGGACATTCGTGGGGGCTACTTGGGCCCCTCAACCCAGGGGGCCGGCTTCGGCTACGGCGTAGCCGCCCCGATTCAACCTCCACCGCCAGGAATTGATATGGCGAGGGGAGGGAGAAAACCTGGCAAGACGCCTGGCGGTGGCAAGCAGAAGCCAGGTCGTTGGCATCCAGGGCCAAGAGGCCCAAAGTGGCCACAGCCCAAGCCGCCTCCTAGGCCTCAACCTAAGCCTGGAGGAGGGGATGATGACCGAGGCAGGCCGTGGCCTTGGTGGGGAAAATAAGGGGGTGGAGGGTTATTCCATGAGACAAAGAAAGGGAAATTCCAGGCGTTTTGTGGAGACTGCGCTTGTTCGGGCGAGCACTCTCTTAAAGCGTAACCGGTTCCGACAGGCAATCCATATTCTGTTAAGAGCGAGAACGAAGAATCCGAAGAGCGCGCTCGTCTATTACAACCTGGGGTTTGCTTACGAGGCGATAAAGCAGTACCGATTAGCAATGGATCATTATCAAAGAGCGCTGTTCCTCGATCCTTCCTTGGCCGATGCGGCTGTAAGCCAGGGTTATATCTTTGGTTTAAAAGGTGACATTAAGCGAGAGATAGCGCGATACGATGAAGTGTTATTGCGCGACCCTAGACACCTGGTCGCTCTGTACAACAAAGCCGTCGTGCTTGATGATAAGCTAGATAATCAGCAAGGCGCAATTCCGTTATACCTTCGTGTCTTGAGACGACAGCTCACCGCTAAGCAGCAGTCCGATGTCTACCTACGTCTTACCTACGCCTATCTCGGAACGCGGCAATACGGTAGAGCGATCAGAACAATTCGTTGCTTGATGCGCTGATTCGAATTCCGGGAAAGTCGGTGCCGTCCTAAATAGTATCGCCTTCCGCTCGTAAGGTGGCACAGTTAGCACGGCACCAGTTTTCTTCTCAAAACGACTTCCCGACGACCCCAACAAAAAGTGGCCCCCACCTTACCGTGGTGGTAGACCTACTCAGTATTGGAAAGATCCGAACAAACCAAATTTGCCAAGTCTGTGAGCTTCTCGACAATGTTTGGGCATTTTCTGCGACGCATCAAGGCATTTGGCTGGCGTTGGACACTCTCATGGGCTATGAGGGGTGCCATGGAAGAAGACCAGGATGGAATTCGGTTGCTGTCACACAGGTATGATGAGGACTTCATTGAAAAGACGCGAGACGCGCTCACGCTGATCAAAACCCATGACCCGCTGAACTATAGACGTGTGACGCGCTTCCTTCGGATGATTACCGATCTTGGTTTCGGGGAGAGCTATTACGATCCGCGTTACCACGCATGTCATGTGGATCAGCTTGAACTGAGGAAGGAATCGATACCACATTACGCTGCCGGTCTCATCCATGAAGCTGTGCATGGGCGCTTAGAGCGCTGCCAGATCCCTTACCAGGGAAATGAGGCGCGACATGAAAATCTCTGTAAACAAGTCCAGGTCCGTTTTCTGGAAAGAATAGGCGAACAGAGATTGGCCAATATCGTGCGGTCGACAGAAGATTGGTGGTCGGACGAAACCGTTCACGAGCGTCGGACAATGTTCTTAGAAGCAATGCGAGATGAATACAAGGCTCAAGGTACAGTACCGGATCAGTGCTTAGGACGGTTTTATGGAATGTTGGCGAGAAGGTCAAGGCAACAAGGACAGATCCCTAAACTGAAGTTGCTGCGGCAGTATAAACAGGACCATCTTGATGTATTAGAGTTTGATCGGGATGGTGATGGAAAAGTTGACCAGTGGGAGTATTATGACGAGGGTGTCATTACAATGGTCGAAATGAGTATCCGACGTGATGACCTTGTGGATCAACGACACATTTATGTGAATGGTCTGCTATCGCGTATTGAGAAGCTTGGGCCGGATAGAGCCGTTACGAATATTGGGTATGTTACGTACTACAAACAGGGAACCCAGAAGAAAATCGGTGCCGTCCCACAGGAAAATCGGTGCCGTCCTAAATAGTATCGCCTTCCGCTCGTAAGGTGGCACAGTTAGCACGGCACCAGTTTTCCGGCACCAGTTTTCCCGATTTTACACGGAGAACATCTCAACGAGAAACCCTTCCGTGTCTCCGTGGCCTTCCGTGTTTCCGTGGTGTCACGTGTGAACTTGAGACATTACCGGAAATCCCGGTGCATTGACACAGCACCGCTGTCCCACCTATGATGGTACGATCACATGAACATCCTCTTTGTCGCCTCTGAAGTCGTGCCGTTTGCCAAGACGGGCGGCCTGGCCGATGTCGCCGGCGCCTTACCCAAGGCCCTGCAGGCCTTGGGGCACGACGTCCGTGTGATCCTGCCACGCTACCGCGCCGTCGATCCCAAAAAATATGCCCTGACCCCCACGGCCCACCGCGTGCGCGTGACGGTGGGCGCGGAGGTGCTCGAGGGCACGGTGCTGGAGACGCGGCTGCCGGGCACGTCCATTCCTGTCTACGCCATCGACCAGCCCGCCTGCTTTGACCGCGAGGGCCTCTACCAAGACCAGGGGAAGGATTTTCCGGACAACCTCCAGCGGTTCAGTTTCTTCAGCCAAGCGGTGGTGCAGGCGGTCCAGCAGCTCGGCTGGAAACCCGACATCGTGCACTGCCATGACTGGCAGACCGCCCTGGTGTGCGCGCACCTGTCGTTTCTGCGTCAGACCGAGGCGTTCTGGCAGGGCGTCCGCCTCCTTTTCACGGTCCACAACCTCGCCTACCACGGGCTCTTTCCCGCTGACGCCTTTCCGCTGACCGGGTTGCCGCCGCAGGCGTTTGGGCTCGAGGGGCTGGAGTTTTATGAGAAGGTCAATTGTCTCAAAGCGGGACTCATCTACGCGGACCTGTTGACGACGGTCAGCCCGACCTATGCCAAGGAAATCCAAACGGCGGAGTTTGGCTGTGGGCTGGACGGGGTGTTGTCGGCGCGGCGGAATGAGCTGGCCGGCATCCTCAACGGCATCGATCCGGATGAATGGGGCCCCAAGACGGATGCCCACATCGCCAGCCGCTACGGCGTCGATGAGCTGGCGGGGAAATCCTTGTGCAAGCTTGCGCTGCAGAAGCAAAGTCAGCTGCCCCAGCGCCATGTGCTGGTGATCGGGATGATTCAGCGGCTGGCCGAGCAGAAGGGCATCGATATCTTCGTCAACGCCGCGGAGCAGCTGCTGAAGCTCCAGCTGCAGATCGTCATCTTGGGCACCGGCGATCCGATCTATCATGAGAAACTCAGCGACTTGGCGAAGCGGTTTCCGGATCGGCTGGGGCTGACGCTGGGCTTCAACAACGCGCTGGCGCATCAGATTGAGGCCGGCTCGGATGCCTTCCTCATGCCCTCGCGGTTTGAGCCGTGCGGCCTCAACCAGATGTACAGCATGCGGTATGGGACGGTGCCGATCGTGCGAAAGATCGGGGGACTGACGGATACCGTGGTGGATGTCTCTCCCTCCACCCTGCAGGCCGGCACCGCCAACGGCTTTGTGTTTGACGAGTATTCCACCGCAGCGCTCACCCAGGCCGTCAAGCGGGCGATGGCGGCGTTTGGCGATCATACGTTGTGGGCCGCCGTGATGCGGACCGGCATGCAGCAGGACTTCTCCTGGGGTCGCTCGGCGCGGGAGTACGTCCGCCTCTATGCACGCGCCCTCGCCTCGCACCCTGCGCGTGCAGTGAACAGTTGACCGTGAACAGGGCGCGGCTGGGCCTCTACAGCCATCCGTAAACTGTCCACGGTGCATCCTGGACATGCCAAGTAGGATCACGACCGTCACCCTCAATCCCTCCCTGGACGAATGGCTGCAGCTGCCGCGCCTGCGGCTGGGCGAGCTGAACCGCGCGGCGGGATCTCACCGGTACCCAGGCGGGAAGGGGATTAACGTCTCGCGCGTGGTGCATGAGCTGGGGGAGGCGACTCTGGCGGTGGCGTGTGCGGGCGGCGATGACGGCACGATGCTCACCCACCTGCTCAACCAGCAGCACATCCCGCACCGCTTCGTCACGGTAGCGGGATCCACGCGCAACAACTACCAGATCCACACCGAGGCCCCGCCGGCGCTGACGCAAATCAACTGTGCCGGGCCGCGCCTCTCGGCGGAGGCGCTGGCGAGGCTTGAGCGTCTGTTAGGCCGTCTGCAGAGCCGCAGCGCGTGCATGGTGTTCTCCGGGAGTCTGCCGCCTGGCGCGCCAGCCACGACGTATCAGCGGCTGATTCACCGGTTGAAGCGCGGCCGCGTCCTGACGGTGTTGGATGCCTCAGGACAGGCGCTGCGCGCGGGGCTCGCCGCCGGCCCCTGGTTCGCCAAGCCCAACCGGCCGGAGGCGGAGGAACTCCTGGGCGTACGGTTGAAACGCCGCACCCACATCATCCATGCCGCGAAAGAACTGGCGCGCCGCGGGCCAGCCCTCGTCATGATCTCGCTGGGAGCCGAGGGAGCGGTGCTAGCCGCCCGCGACCGGCAGGAGGTGTGGTGGGGAATGCCGCCGAGCGTCCGGGTCCATTCGACCGTCGGGGCGGGAGATTCGACGGTCGCTGGATTTCTCGTCGGGTGGCTGCGAACCCGTTCGCTGGTCCAGGCCTTTCGCCTCGGGCTGGCCTGCGGCGCCGCCGCCGTCCTGACACCCGGCACCGAGCTATGCCATGCCGCCGATGTGAAGCGTCTTGTGCGGCGCGTGGCGATTCGAACGGTGGCATGAATCAGACTAGAGACCAGAGACTTGAGACATGAGACATGAGACCGCAAGATGAGGAAAAACTTGCACTGGGTTTTTAATCTCAAGTCTCCTGTCTCCGGTCTCCTGTCTCGTGGTCGACGGGGCGCCTGGCTGGTTGACGGGGTGATCCTCACGAGCTGGCTCATGATGGTCGCGCTGGTGGTGGTGCATGAGCACGGCGTGTGGGGTGGCTGGCTGCGCATGTCGCGGGCGCTGCCCGCATCTCTCGAGGTCCGCGAGCAGTGGTTTGGGCTGTACTACCAGGGCCGTAAAGTGGGGTTCACGCACGTCCTGCTCGTGCCGGATGAGCAGGACGGCATGCCGGGGCTGGCGGTCGAGGATCAGGGGCGCCTGCGGTTTACGCTCCTGGGGACTCCGCAGCTCCTGGACATTCGGTCGCGAGCGTTTATTGACGCCCAATGGCAGCTCCGGACGGTCCGGATGACGGTGGAGGCCGAGGGCTATCGACTGAGCATCGATGGCAAGCGGGAGGGCGATGACATGGTCCTGACGCTCTCCACCGCCTCCAGCCAGCTCGTGCAGCGGCTGCGGGATCCCGCAGGCCGTCTCTGGATCGGCGGGCTCTCATCCTGGAGCGTCTTCCATGAGCTGCAGGTGGGACAAGAGGGGCAACTCTGGGTGGTCAATCCGCTGGCTCTCAAACCCGAGTTGGTCCGTTTTGCCGTCCGGCGTCGTGAGGTGCTCGACGGTCACGACGCGCTGGTCGTCGAGACCGATTACCAAGGCATCCGTGCGACGACCTGGATTACCCCCACGGGTGTCGTCATCAAAGAGACCTCTCCCTTGGGATGGGAGTTGAAGCAGGAGTCGCCGCGGCAGGCCTTGCAAGCGCTCAGCGAGAGTCCCTTGGATTTGCTGTCCACGGTGTCGGTGGCTATCGATCGGCCGCTGGAGGATCCCGCGCACCTCGGGCGTCTAACGGTGCTCGTCGAAGGCGTGGGGCCGGAGGCGTTTCGGGTGGACCGACGCCCGTGGCAGGAGGTGCTGCCCGCTGCGGCGTTGGCGTCATTTGGCGTGACGCCGCCGCGTGGTGCTTGGTGTGTGGTGCGCCTACAGCATCCCACGCGGCCGCGATCCGGCGCCGCACCAACCGGCGCGCCGCCGAGTCGGTATACCGCCGCCAGCCCCTTCATCCAATCGACGGATCCCAGGATCCACGCGCGGGCCGCGGCGATCGCCGGCTCGCTCGCGACCCCATGGGCCCAAGCCTCCGCATTGCACCGGTGGGTCTATCAGACCCTGACGAAGCGGCTGACGGTCGGATTTCCGCTGGCCACCGACGTCCTGGACAGCTTGACGGGCGACTGTCACGAGCATACGGTGCTGTTCACCGCGCTGGCGCGCAGCCTCGGGATTCCCACGCGCATGGTGGCGGGCTTGGTGTATTATGAGGGGCGCTTCTACTATCATGCGTGGCCGGAGGTGTGGGACGCTGCTCCGGATCCTGCGACCGGCACCGTCACCGGCGGCTGGATGCCGCTGGATCCGACCCTCGGCCAAGAGCTGGCAGACGCCACGCACATGGGATTCGTGGAAGCTGAGGGCGAACACCTGCTGGCGCTGGCGCAGGTCGTCGGCCAGTTCCGCCTGCGCATCCTCGAGCAGACACGCGAATGACGACGGCGAATGACGCGATGGTGCAGACGGCAGACCTGACCAAAGAGTACGGCTCCTGCCGGGCCCTCGTCGACTGTTCGCTGGCGGTGCCGCGCGGGGAGATCCTGGCGCTGGTCGGCCCCAACGGTGCGGGCAAGACCACAATCCTCAAGCTGATGGCGGGCCTGCTGGCGCCGACGCGCGGGCGCGTCACGATCGCCGGCTTCGACGTCCATCGCCAGCCGCTCCAGGCCAAGACCTATCTGAGTTTCGTACCGGATCAGCCCTTCCTCTATGAACAGCTCACGGTGGCAGAGCTCCTGGGATTTGTGGGCGGGGTCTACCGGATGCCGCCGGATCTCCTGCAACAGCGTGCCACCGCGCTGCTGCGGCTCTTCGCCAGTGAAGCCATGCTCTCTCACCGGATCAGCACGCTCTCCTACGGGATGAAGAGCCGGGTGGTGCTCATCGCCAGCCTCCTCCATGACCCCGCGGTGCTGCTGATGGACGAGCCGTTCTTCGGCCTGGACCCGCAGACCCTGCGGCTGATGAAACAGCTGCTCCTGGAACGCGCCCGACAGGGGATGACGGTCATCCTGTCCACCCACCAGTTGCCGATTGTCGAGGATGTCGCGCACCGCATCGCCGTGATGGCCCAAGGCCGTCTGGTGGCCCTGGGACGCTTGGAGGAACTGCAGCGGCAATACGGCGGCGGTCGTCTGGAAGAGCTGTTCTTCCACCTCACCGCGCCCGTCGCTGAGTAGCGGCAGCACCGCCGTCGGTGAACAGCGGGAGAAGCACCTTCACGCAGGATGGTAGACTGACTCTAACGGGGCATCGTGGCGACTCCGCCCCCACGCTGATGGACTGTCGACCACCCGTGGTGTGTGCGTTGAGTATGGCGCTGGCCGTGCTGGCGGCTGTCAGTCCTCCCGTCGCCGCTGACACCATCCACCTCAAGAACGGCCGGCAGATGTACGGCACGGTCGTGCGCAAGACGTCGAACCAGGTGGTCGTTGATGTCGGGGCCGGCAACGTGACGTTCGCCATGTCCGATGTCGCCGCGATTGATCTCGGGCTCCACTCGCCGTTCGCCTCCGACGAGTCGTCGCCGTCAGCTGGCATCGGCAGCCGCCCGGTCGCAGGCGCGCCCGCTCATCCGACGGCTCCCCCGCCCTCTTCCGACCTGCTGCTGACGCGCTCAATCCCCGCGACGGCGACGCTGGTGAAGCTCGCCGATGACATCCTGCCGGTGGTCGCGCAACTTCGAGGCCTGGAACCCACGGGACCCGTGGCGAAACGCGTCGTGGATAAGGCGACCATCCGCATGGTCCTCCAGCAGGAGATGACCCGACACCACTCCCCGGAAAAGCTCACCAATCAGGGCAAGGCCTTGATCAAGTTCGGCCTGTTGCCCCCCGACGTGGACTTCAAGGAACTCATCGTGCATCTGTACACGAACCAGATCGCGGGCATGTACGACCCGCACACCAAAGTGCTGTATCTGGCGGATTGGATTCCGGAGCCGCTCCAAATCCCGACGGTGGCGCATGAGCTGGTGCACGCCCTGCAGGATCAGCACTTCGATTTGGAACGGTACATGGAGGAGGTCAAGGACAACTCCGAGGCGGCCAACGCCCGCCAGGCCGTGATGGAAGGCGAGGCTATGGCCGTCATGCTGGATTACCAGCTCAAAGATCAAGGCCTGTCGTTTACCAGCATCGGCGATCTGGCGCGGTGGCTCGAGGTGGTGCGCAACGCGATCAAGCAAGGCAACCCGGACGCCGAGACGATGCCGACCTTTCTCCAGGAGATGATGTTGTTCCCCTATCTGCAGGGGATGTCGTTCCTCCGGGACGTGCGCACCCGCCATCCTTGGAGTTGGGCGGAGGCGCTCTACCGCGACCCGCCCCAATCCACCGAGCAAATCATGCACCCGGAGCGCTACCTCACGCAACGGGATGACCCCACGCCGGTGACGGTGCCCGATGTCGGCAGCGTCTTGGGGCCGTCATGGACCCGGATTGACGAAGACATCGTGGGGGAGTTTGCCGTTCGGGCGCTGATCCGCCAATTCGTCGACGGAGAAACCGCCACGGTGGCGTCCGAGGGGTGGGACGGTGATCGCTACCAGCTCTATGAGCACGCGGAGACCAAGCACGAGCTGCTGGTGTGGCTGTCGGTCTGGGATACTCCCGACGACGCCCAGGAATTTCTCGAGGCCTACCGTCAGGTGGTGGCCGCCAAATATCTGCAGGAGCAGCCGGTGGCCGGGAGGCCCGACCGGTGGCAGACGGAAGCGGATGGCGTCCTGGTCATGCGGCGGGGGGTCTGGGTCCTCGTGATCGAGGGCGCCCCGGCGGAGCAGCTGGACGCGTTGGTGAGCCAACTCCAGCCGGCCCTGTCGGGTGGTGGGGCCGCCTCAGGGGACGCCGCAGCCGTCGCTGAGACGGGCTCGGTGGCTGCTCGTCTCACGGCCGCCCAATTTTACGAGAAGGGCAAGCGGCTCGTCGAGCGCTACCAGGGCGATTCCGCCGTGCTCATGGAGGCCAAAGGGTACTTCCAGAAAGCCGTGGCGCTCGAGGAGCGTTTTGCGCCGGCGTATCTTGAGCTGGCCAAGCTCGCCGTGGATTTGGCGTATCAGCGCGGTCTCGACTACGATCAAGACGAGGTCGCGGCTGCGCTGCCATGGCTGGAGAAGGCGGCCGCCATCGACCCCAACGCGGTGGATCTCTATGACGCGCGCGCCGCCGTGGCGTTCGCCCAGCAACACTACGAGGAAGCCGAGGCGGCCGTGCAGCGCGCCATCCAGCTCGATCCTCAGGCGGCGCGCTACTATCTGCGTTTGGGACGCATTGCCGAAGCCCGGAAGGCGCTCCCCCAGGCCCTCGAAGCCTACCAGCAGGCGTCGGCTCATCAGCCCAATGCGCGGGTGCTGGTCGAGACGTACGATCATCTCGCGTCCGTCTACGAGCGCCTGGGGGACATGGAGCTGGCGGCCGACAGCTACCAGCAAGTGTTTGCGCTCGACGCCACCCACCCCTGGTCATGGGTGAACTACTGCGCGTTTCTCAATCGGCGCGCACGCTATGACGAGGCCATTCAGGCCTGCCAGCACGCGCTGCGGCTGATGAACTTCGGGGTGGGGCATCTCCAGTTGGCGCGCGCGTATCTCGGCAAGGGCCAATTGGACGAGGCGGAAGCGGAGTACCGCGTCGTGAAGGACGCCGACGGGCTGGTGAACGTGGCCACGGCCTACAGCGCGCGACACCAGGACGACCACGCGATGGAGCTGTGCCGGTTGGCGTTGACGTTCGACGCCCACCACAGCGGCGCCTCGGTGCGTCTGGGCTACATTGCGCTCGACCAGAATCGGCTGGAGGACGCCCAGCGGGCGTTTCAGCAGGCCGTGGAGGCGGACCAGAAGAATTCGTACGGGTACTACGGCATGGGGCTGGTGGCGGAGCGCCGGCAGCACCCCGACCAGGCCACGGCTTGGTACCAAAAGGCCGCCGAGCGTTCCGCCAAGAACACGCAAGCCGTCTATGCCTTAGGACGTCTGGCCCACGCCGCCCACGATTGCCGCACGGCCATGGAACGCTACCACCAAGTCCTCACCATCAACCCGAAGCATGCCGACGCGCACTTTGGGCTCGGAAGCTGCTACGGGGAGCAGGGTGATGATGCGCAGGCCATCGTCCACTACCAAGCCTACCTCCAGTTCGCCCCGTCAGGGGACCTGGCGGAGGCAGCTCGTGCCTCCTTGCAGCGACTCCAACGACACTAGAGTGTATTTCAAAATCTTGGAATTTCGGATTGCGGATTTTCGATTGCGGATTAGCTCGTCGTTCAATCCGCAATTCGCAATCCGCAATGCCAAGCGGTTTTGAAATGACTTCTAGACTGCCACCTCCTGCTCCGTTCATGACCGGCGCATCTCTCAATCAGCAGACGCGTCCCGTGAGGGGCCAGCGTCTCGTGCGATGACCGCCCCGGGGCTCCGGCTCTTCCTCTGGTTGCGGAGGCGCATGATGCGGGCCGCCTGGCGGTCGCTCCGGCAAGCACCCGTCAAGCTGGGCGTCATTGTGCTGACGTGGGGTACCCTCCTGGGCGGCGCCTATTGGCTCGCCCTCCGGGGGTTTGGGTTTGTGTATGTCAACGCCGGTCTTGGGCCGTTCCTGCTGGACCGCGTGTGGTACTTGTTTCTGTTCGTCATCACCGTGATGCTGTTCATGAGCCAGCTCGCCACGGCCTATTCGACGATGGTTCGGTCGGAGGAAACGGCCTATTGGATGAGCCTGCCCTTATCGGCCCGATGGATCGTGCGGGCGAAGTGGCTGGAGTCCAGCGTGTACAGCGCCTGGGCGGTTCTGTTGCTGGTGATGCCGTTAGGGTGCGCCTATCTGACCGTGCTCCATCAGCCGCGCTGGCTGGTCGGCTGGTTGATGGGAACGTTGGCGCCGCTGGTGGGGATTGTCACCGCCTGGTCCACCCTGCTCCTCTTGCTGTGGCTGCGCTGGGTGCGGGTGCGTCTGTCCATCCGTCGAGAATTCCTCCCCTTTGCATTCGTGCTCATCTGCGGCGGGCTCTTCTGGATGCTGGGGGAACGGCGCCAGTCCCAAGGCGAGGACGTGTGGTTTGTCGCCCTTCAGGAACTCCTCCCGCGCATGCGCGTCGCCACCTCCCTCTGGATGCCCTCCAGTTGGATGGCGCGCGCCATGAGTGCGGCGCTGACGCAGCGGTGGGTCGAAGCGGCGCTGTTCGCCGGCCTGCTGTGGACGACGGCCTTGGTGAGTATCCGGCTGCTCGACCACGTCGCTGCGGGTCTGTTGTTCTCCGTGCTGCGCCGACAAGCGGTGCGGGATGAGCGGCCGGCAACGGCCCGCGGCCGTTGTCCGCCGCTAGTCGTGCGGCGGTGGATGCGCCATCCGTTTTCCGCGTGCGTGATGAAAGACGTCCTGTTGTTTCTGCGCGATCCGGTCCAGTGGAGTCAGGGGCTGGTGTTCTTTGGGTTGCTGGGCGCCTACTTCGCCAATATCGACCGCCTCGCGCACCTGTCCGTCGAGCCCTCCTGGCGCATCGGCGTCGCCTCCTTGAACCTCGCCTGCACGCTCTTGGTCTTCGGCTCGCTGGGGGTGCGCTTTCTCTTTCCGCAGATGAGCCTGGAGGGGCGGCGGCTGTGGTTGCTGCATGTGGTGCCGGGCGGCCTGCGTCAGTTGCTGGACTCCAAGCTAATTTTCTACGGCGCCATGGGGCTGGTGATCACGGAGGGATTGCTGTACCTGTCCGCGACGCGGCTGCAGATTCCCGTCCCGATCGGGTGGTGGCTGGCCGGCGTGGGGGTCTGCGCCAGCCTGAGCCTTGTCGGGCTGGTGCTCGGCTTGGGGTCGCTCTGGCTGGATATGCAGGCCACCGACCCCGCGCGGATCGTCTCGTCGTCGAACGGGGCGCTGGCGCTGGTGCTGATGTTGGTCTATGTGGGCCTCGTCGCGTGGAGTCTGGTCGTCTTCTGGTCGGGATGGATCCAGGGTCAACCCGCCGCGCTGCTGCTGGCCACTGCCGCCCTGGTGGCCTTGAGTCTCCTGTTTGGCTGCGTGCCGGTCCTGCGAGGCCGTCGGGCCCTGGAGCGGTTTGAAGCCTAAGCCGCCGCGGGACGTTGACCCCCCACCGCTTTGACAACGAAACGCACAGCACGCCTCTGCTGCTACTGGCCAGCCGAGACCCACCTTTTGGTGGGCTGCGTTAAAGAGGTGGTGGGGTTGACACAGCCGCGGCGTGCGGCTATGATGCTGTTTACCAAGCGATTGGGCGATCGCGCTCAATCGCTTGCTTGTTCCCCTCTCCTGACCGCGGGTCGACCCCGCCAAGCGAGCCCCGGCCTTGGCCGGGGGCGGGATGTCGCCCCACGCGAAGCGTGGTACAAAAGGAACCACGGGCTTGCCCGTGGGGCTCCACAAGAATGAAACACGTGCTCAATGACGGGTACCTCGTGCTGCTGGGGCTGTTGTCCGCCTACGGCTGCTACCGCTACTACCTCGTGTGGCTGTACTACCGCGTGAAGGCCAAGCGGTCGCGCGCCCCCGAGATGATCGGTCCGTGGCCGGCCGTGACGATCCAGATCCCCGTCTATAACGAGCGCTACGTGGTCGAGCGGGCCATCCGCTCGGCCTGTGAGGTGGACTATCCGGCCGAGTGCCTAGAAGTCCAGATTCTGGACGATTCGACGGATGACACCTCAGCGATTGTCGCACGCACCCTCGACACCTTCCGCCAGCGCGGGTTCCGAGTGGCGCATCTCAGACGCGCCGAGCGCCGCGGCTTCAAAGCGGGCGCGCTCGCGGAGAGCTTGCCGCAGGCGCGCGGGGAGTTTCTCGCCGTGTTTGATGTGGACTTCGTCATTCCCCGGGAGTTCCTCAAGGCCACCGTGCCGTTTTTCCTGAATCAGGCCGTCGGGATGGTGCAGGCCCGATGGGGCCATGTCAACGCCGAGTACAGTTTGTTGACCACGGTGCAGGCGATCTTTCTCGACGGCCATTTCGCCATTGAACAGGTGGCGCGTCATCAGGCCGGACGGTTCTTCAGCTTCAACGGCACCGCGGGGATTTGGCGCAAGGCGGCGATTGTATCGTCCGGCAGCTGGCAGACCGACACCCTGACCGAGGACCTGGACCTGTCCTATCGCGCGCAGCTGGCCGGCTGGCGGTGCATCTTTCTGCCGGATCTGGTGGCCGTCGCGGAGCTGCCGGTGGAGATGAATGCCCTGAAGGCCCAGCAGTATCGCTGGACGAAGGGGTCCATCCAGACGGCCAAGAAGCTCTTGCCGCGGATCCTGACCAGCCGCGTGGGATGGCCGAGCAAAGCGCACGCCGCGCTCCATCTGGCGTCCTTCTTTATCTATCCCGTCGGCTTCCTCGCCAGCGTCGGCATGCCGCTGGTGCTCTTCGGGCTGGTGCGTCTGCCGCACACCGCCCTGCTGGACGTCGTGTGGCTGCTTCTGCTGGCGGTCCCGGGTGTGGGATTTTATGTCTGTTCTCAGCGCGAGCTCTATGCCAACTGGTCTCGGCGTCTGGTGGCGATCCCGTGGGCGGTGGCGATGGGGGTGGGGTTGTCCTTCCAGCATACCCTGGCGGTGCTCGACGGGCTCGTCGGGCGGACGACGGCATTTGTCCGCACCCCCAAGTTCTGCATCCAGGAGAAGGCCGATGATTGGAGTCAGAAGGCCTACCGGGCGCCCCGGGTCCTCAGCGCGTGGGTCGAGTTGGTCCTGGCGGCGTACTTCGCGGCAGGCGGCATCGTGGCGCTTGAGCAGCGCAAGGGCTTCGCCGTGCTGTGGTCGTTGCTGTTCTGCGCGGGCTTCGCGTATGTGGGCGGCTTATCGCAATGGCAGGGCGGGTGGCTGTCCACGTGGCGTCTGCAGTCGGCGCGGGCTCAGCCCAGCGAACTCCAAGCCTGATTGACGGTACTGCGTCAATTTGACGGTTCACACCACAGAGGCACAGAACGTCCACAGAAACACAGAGGGCGGGAAGACGACTTCTGTGTCTCTGTGTGGTTTCTGTGGCATCTGTGGTGTCAACCTGGTGTACTACTACTGATTGACGTGCTCTGCGGGAGGGAACACCCGCGGGGCGTCTCCTCACCCGAAGCATCCCTCACAGACTGCTCAGAATGTGAGGGACTCTAAAGCCCCAACCCAAAGCTACCGCCTCCGACGACACTCGTCCCGCCGCTCCCCCCACCACTCAAACTGCTTGCGCCTCCCCCGCCTGCGGCGAGAGACGTCCCATTGTAGGTCCACGCGTCGATCGTGACCAGATTGAGCCCGATGAGCGGGGAGTTTTGGTCTGTTTTCAGCGCCACATCAAAAATGACGGCGGCCGCAACGGCGACCGTCACCTGCTTGCCGGCGATCAGCGAGCCGAAGGTGGCACCTCGCCCGCCGATGTTCGCGCTCAGGTCAAACCCATAAATCTTCGCGACGACGACGGCAAACGCTAGCCACGGCTCGGTGGTGGAGACCGTCAGCGTGGACGAGGGATTCGGAAAGAGGATGCTCACGGTGGGCTTGCCGACGTTTAATGTTGTCAAGTTACCCAACTCGGGGATAGGAGGAAGATCGGCGCCCACGACGGCCGCGGTCACGACATTCATATTGCCCAGGACGGTGATTGTGTAGGGCTGCGTATCAATGGGAACCAGCTTTGCCCCATTGGAGACGGTGAAATTTTGCACGCACATATCTCCCGTGAGCCATTTGATTTTTTCGGCGGGGACGTCCAACGTTGCGGGATTGTTCCCATCGATGACCACATCCGTCGCCCCCACGCACGTCGGCACATCCGGCAGCGGAAGCGTGCCGGCAACGAGCTGGCTGGTGCCTCCCGACAGGTCTGGATAGAACTCGCCATTGATTATCGGGGCGTCTGCACCCGTGACGGCAACCGTGCTGGGGTCGCCGGAACCCGTTTGCACCACCCCGTCCACGTTTGAGTTATTGGCCGGGTTGTTCTCGTTGAAGGTCACGGCCCCCCCAGCGCTGCTGTTGGTGCCGATGTTTGCCTGGACCAGGCCCTTATTTGGTACGCCATTCACGATCTGCCCGTACGTGCCCACGGAGGAGTCATAGCTGTCGGTGAAGATCGTGCCTTGAATGTCCACGCTGTTGCCCCCGAAGAGCGCATCCTGGAAGACCGTCAGGGGCGTTAACGTCACATACGCGGTCACGGATTCCGTGAGCGATTGGACGGTGCCTTCCGCGATGAGTTTCCATTTCTCGCTGGGGGCAGGAGCCAGCTGGGTGGCGAAGATTTTGTACGTCCCGCTATTAGCCGGCAAGGCGAGGACAGAAATCGCGCATTTGAACGAGCCATGGCCGAAGGAAAGTTTTCCCGCCTCACAGCCGCCGTTAGCCAGGTCCACCACGGCCACGTCGATGCCCGTCTCCGCCACGTGAAAGGCCCTGGTCGTTGCGGCCGTCTGCTGCGCAACTTGCAGGTCGGTGAGCGAGCGGCTGAGCCCGACCGTCGTCAGCAGCATCAGGCCCGCCAACGTCATGAGCGTCAAGATGATGATGATCCCTTTTGACTGACGGCGTCTTCGCGGTATTGGCATCTATCCCTTCCCCCTGTTAAAAAAATCGCCGAATAAATAAAAAACCGCCCAAAACCGGTAGTTTCCTACCTGGTTCGGCGGCTCGGCGACCCAGCACTAATTTTTGGCTTCCTGATTCGGCAACTCGGCTACCCAAAATTAGTGCTGGGCCCGTGGCTTTCCGGCCCCGCCTTACGGCGGGTGTGGCTTTCTCGCCAGGATTCAATTGTCAACACTGCAAGTATGCCTGATGCCGGCGGTGTTTGACAAGGGCCTAGGGGTTTAGGAGCCTCATGACGCACGAACGAATGGAGAAGCTGAGACATTGGGATACTGCATTTCATTGCCTATGAGTGAGATAGCGACTGTGTGGAGGATCATCCGCTGCCGGCGTCCGCCGAGTTCGGCACGAACTCTTGAAGAAACTTGACCCCGTGATCTAGCGTGTGACTAGTCGAGCCGAGGCAGCGGAACCGCCCCTGGCGGCATGAGCCAGACGGACGTCCGCAGTCGTCTCATCGGTCGTGTGCGCACGGCGTTTGACGAATCAACAGGGCTTTGCTACACTGACGCTGCTCGGGTTTCGAGCACGGCACGGAGACGATGGCCACTGCGATAGCGCTTCGAGTCTTATCTGTGATGAGCGGCGTGGCGATCCTCGGCCTCGGATGGCGGCACATTCGGTGTAGCCTGCAACACGTCCGGCAGGCCTCCCGTACCGTGTCGCGCGTGCAGGCCGGCATGCCCGACGGATGGGGCAGCTGGTTCTTCACCGGTTGCTCGACCGCGGCCACTGGGACGGGCCTGGTGGTGTCCAGCGTCCGTGCTGCCGCGCTGGCGGTGCTCGGGATCGTCGTGGTGAGTATCGGGTTCTGGGTCGTGCGGTAACATCGTGGTGCGAGACAGACACGTCGTAGAAACCCTCCCCTCATCTGCCGCCTGATGTCTGAGACACGTCCACGCATTGCGATCATTGGAGCGGGTCAAGTTGGCGCCACCTGCGGGCATCTTCTGATGCTCAAGGGGTTGGCGGATGTCGTGCTGATCGACGTCGTGCCAGGGCTGGCTCAGGGGAAGGCGTTGGATGTGCTGCAGGCGGCGGCGATTGAAAACCAACCCGTCCAGGTGACCGGTACGACGGAGTACGCCGCCGTGGCGGGCAGCCGCCTCGTCGTGGTGACCGCGGGCCTTGCGCGCAAACCCGGCATGTCCCGCGACGATCTCCTCACCGCCAACGCGAACATCGTGGGGCCCATCGCCGAGCAGATCGCCCGCCACGCCCCGCAGGCGGTCGTCATCGTCGTGACCAATCCGCTGGATGTCATGACCGCCGTGGTGCTGCAACGGACCGGATTCCCGCGCCAACGGGTCATGGGCATGGCGGGCGTCCTAGACACCGGGCGCCTGCGCGCCTTCGTGGCGCAACGGCTACGGATCGAGCCCGCCAAGATCCAGGCCGTCATCTTGGGCTCTCATGGAGACCTGATGGTGTCCGTGCGCGGATCCGTCATGGCCAACGGCACCCCCGTGTCCACGCTTTTGCCATCCGATGAATTTGAGCAGCTCCTGACCCGCACGCGAGACGGTGGGGCCGAGGTGGTGTCCTTACTCAAGACGTCCAGCGCCTACTATGCGCCGGCCAGCGGCGTCGTCCAGATGATTCAGGCGGTCCTGCGGGATGCGCATCAGGTGCTGCCCGCGGCGGTGTGGCTCGAGGGGGAGTACGGTCTCAGCGACGTGTGCATCGGCGTGCCGGTGGAGCTGGCGGCTTCCGGGATGGTGCGCGTGGTCGAGCAGCCCCTCACGCCTGACGAGCGGGCCGCGCTGCACCGGGCGGCCCAGCAGGTGAAAGACGGGATCGCGGTGGCGTGCCCCACGAAAGTCCGGTGATGGCCGACCACACTACCAGCGCACCGGTTCGCAAAGGGCTCGAGGGCGTCGTGGCGTCGGAGACCGCCCTCTCCGATGTCGACGGCGCGCGCTGCCAGCTCAGCTATCGCGGCTACGCCATCGGCGAGCTGGTCGGCAAGGCCAGCTATGAAGAGGTCAGCTATCTTCTGCTGTTTGGGCGTCTGCCGATGACGGTTGAACTGGAACGCTGGACGTCGGAGCTGACCAGCCGGCGAGTCCTGGATCCCCAGGTCCTCAGCCTCATGCAGGCGCTGCCCTTCGGCAACCCGATGGCGTACTTGCGCACGGTCGTGTCCCTCCTGGGGCTGGCCGACCGCCGGGCGGATGACGGCGACGCCGCGACGATGCTCAACCAGGGCAAGGATCTGATCGCCAAGACGCCGACGATCATCGCGACATTTGACCGGCTGCGCAACACGCGGCCGATGCTGGGGCCCAAGCCGGAGCTGGGTCACGCGGCCAATTTTCTCTACATGCTCCACGGCCAGACCCCCACGCCCCGCGCCGCGGCGGCCCTCGATGCGTATTTCGTGCTGCTGGCGGAGCACAGCTTCAACGCCTCGACGTTCGCGGCCCGCATCGCCGTCGGCACGCAGACGGATCTGTATTCGGCGTTCGTGGCCGCCATCGGGACTCTGAAGGGCCCCCTCCACGGCGCCGCCAACTGCAAGGCGATGGAAACCCTCCTGGAGATCGGGACCCCGGAGAACGTCGAGCCGTTCGTCCGGAAGACCCTCACGGACCATAAGCGGTTCATGGGCTTCGGCCATCGCGTCTACAAGGGCGAAGACCCCCGCGCCGCGCACCTGAAGCACTTCGCCCGCGAACTCGCCGAGGCCAACGGGGACACGAAATGGCTGGACATCTCCGAGCGCCTTCAGGACGCCGTGTGGAAGGCCAAGCAGCTGTACATCAACGTGGATTTCTACTCCGCCTCGCTGTTGTACTACCTGGGGATCTCCGTGGATTTGTTCACGACGATGTTCGCCTGCGCCCGCGCCGCGGGATGGTCCGCCCACATCCTCGAGCAGTTCGCCGACAACCGGCTCATCCGCCCGCTGGCGCAGTACACCGGCCCCCACGGTCTGCAGTTTGTTCCCATCGAGAAGCGCACCGCTTCTGCATGACTGAGGTTCAAGGTTCACGGTTCACGGTTCAAGGGAAACGCCTTGCGCCTTGTCCCTTGCGCCTTGTGCCTTGTCCATGAAACTCCACGAGTACCAGGCGAAACAGCTCTTCGCCTCCGCCGGCATCCCCGTTCCCCGCGGCCGCGTCGCGACCACTCCCGAGGCAGCGGCGGACGTCTACGACGCGCTCAAGCGGCAGTGCGTCACGCCCCAGGAGCCGTTTGCGTGCAACGTGAAGGCCCAGCTCCATGCCGGCGGCCGCGGCAAAGCCGGGGGCGTGCTCGTCGCGCACAGCGCCGCAGAAGCCTCCTCCCAGACCGCCAAACTCCTGGGCAAACGGCTCGTCACGAAGCAGACGGGCCCCGACGGCCTGCCGGTGTCGGCCGTGCTGCTGGATGAGCGCATCGAGGTGGCGCGCGAGCTGTATCTGGCGGTGACGATCGACCGCTTCCCCGCCGCCCCCGTCCTCCTGGCCAGCCGACGGGGCGGGGTGGACATCGAGGAGGTGGCGGCGACGGACCCGCAGGCCATCCTCCACGAGCCGATTGACATCGAGCACGGCCTCAGGGTGGCGCAGCTGGAGCGGTTGTCGGCGCATCTGGGGTCCACCGGCCTGCAGGCCCAGGCCCTCCACCAGCTCATCCGGAACGCGTGGACGCTGTTCGACACGCAGGACGCCGCGCTCCTGGAAATCAATCCCCTCGTCGTGACCCCTGAGGGACGCCTGTTGGCGCTGGATGCCAAGGTGACGCTGGATGACAACGCGCTCTTCCGCCATCCAGACTTGGCCAAGCTGCGCGACCCGGCGCAAGAGCCTCCGATCGAATACAAGGCCAGCCAGATCGGCATCTCCTATGTGGGCCTGGACGGGAACATCGGCTGCCTGGTCAACGGCGCGGGGCTGGCCATGGCCACCAACGACATCATCAAGCTCGCCGGTGGCAACCCCGCCAACTTCCTGGATGTCGGGGGCGGTGCGAATCTGGAGCAGGTGACCAACGCGTTTGCGATCATCCTCGCGGATGCCCACGTGAAGGTCATCCTCGTCAACATCTTCGGGGGCATCATGCGCTGCGACTGGGTCGCCCAGGGCCTGCTGAACGCCACCCAGACCCTGCAGGTCACCATGCCGATCGTCGTGCGGTTGCAGGGCACGAATGTTGACGAAGGGCGCCGGTTATTGAACGACACGAAGGCGCTGAATCTCGTCAGCGTGGATGAGCTCGAAGCCGCCGCCAAACAAGCCGTGGAATTAGCGAATGGATAATTCGGTTACGAGTTCCGAGTTGCGGGTTTCGGGTTTTAACTCGAAACTCGTAACTCGCAACCCGAAACTGAACCAATGAGCATTTTGATTGACCGCGAAACACGCGTGATTGTGCAGGGCATCACCGGCCAGGCCGGCGCTTTTCACACCGAGAAGATGCTGGAATACCGGACCAAGGTCGTCGGTGGTGTCACGCCGGGCAAAGGGGGAGCCGCCGTGCATGGGGTGCCGGTGTTCAGCACGGTGCAAGAGGCCCAGCGCGCGACGGGAGCCACCGCCACAGTGATCTTCGTGCCGGCGCGGTTTGCCTACGAGGCGATCCTGGAGGCGCTGGCGGCCCACCTGGGGCTCATTGTGGTGATCACCGAGGGGATCCCGACGCTGGACATGGTGCGCGTTCGCCGGAAGCTCGTCGGCACCGCCACCAGGCTCATCGGGCCGAACTGTCCCGGCCTCATTACGCCAGGTGAGTGCAAGCTCGGCATCATGCCCGGGTACATCCACCGCCCGGGCCGCGTCGGCGTCCTCTCGCGCAGCGGCACGCTCACCTACGATGCGGTCTATCAACTGACGCAGGCGGGGTTGGGGCAGTCGACGTGCATCGGTATTGGGGGGGACCCGGTCTTGGGCTCCAGCTTCGTGGAGTTTCTCCAACTGTTCCAGGATGATCCCGACACCGATGCCGTCGTGCTCATCGGCGAGATCGGCGGCACGGAAGAAGAGGAAGCGGCGCGCTTCATCAAGACGCGCATGACCCCACCCCCTGTCACCGCCGCTGGTAGCGGCGCTGCGCAATGCGCAGCGTCCTCCGGACTAGTGACAGGGGGTGGGGTGACCAAGCCGGTCTTCGCGTTTATCGCCGGACGGATGGCTCCCAAGGAAAAGCGCATGGGCCACGCCGGGGCGATCATCGCCGGCGGCCACGGCACGGCGCTGGAGAAGATGGACGCGCTGAAGGCCGTCGGGGTCACCGTCATCGACTCCCCCGCCGCCATCGGCCAGACCGTGAAAGTCCATCTGAATCAGCTCAGCACCAAGCAGTAGGTACTAAGTAGTAAGCAGAAAGAAAAAATGAGAAGGCAGGGGTTATTTTTCTTTATTGCTTATTGCCTATTGCCTATTGCTGAGGCCATCGTTTTGCGCCAGTTTCCATTGACCCCTACGCCCCCGCGTGGTATCCTTAAGTAAGCAGGAGGGGTGTTCCCCATGAAAGAGCGTGTGGCTAACGTGATTAACAGAATCCGGCCGGCCGTGCAGATGGACGGCGGAGATATTGAATTGGTGGATGTGACCGACGGCGTCGTGAAACTGCGCCTGGTGGGGAGCTGTCACGGCTGCCCGTCCTCCATGATGACGCTCAAGATGGGCATCGAGCGCGCCATCCGCGCCGAGGTGCCGGAGATCACAAGCGTCGAAGCGATTGATGCCTGAAGCTAGCATTAAGCAATAAGCACTAAGCAGTAAGAAGAAACAGAAACGCCTGAGCATGTTCTCAGGCGTTTTCGCTTTTTCTTACTGCCTACGGCCTACTGCTTAGTGCTTACTGCTGAGCGGGGTTACTTGCCGGCGAGGCGTTCCAGTTCCTCGACGTGCTCTTGGCTGTCCTGGAGGATATGCTCAATGGCTTCGTAGAGAATCACCTCGTCGTGAGAGATGAGGTTGAGCAGCTTGCGGTAGAATTCGACGGTGTCCTTCTCGTACTTGAGGTTGATTTTGATCGCCTGCAGGGAATCGGCGTGGATTTGGATCTCGCCCACCTTGGTGGTCGGTGAACCGCCCAGCGCGGCGATGCGGGTGCGCAGGATGTCCGCATGCTCCGTCTCATCGCCGGCGATTTCCTTGAAGCGGGCCATCAGGCCCTCCGCGTAGGGGCCTTTCGTGATCGCCGCCTGGGTCAGGTACTGAATCTGGCTGGCGTATTCCATCTCCAGCCCTTCGTTCATGAGGGCGATGAGCTTGCTCTTGTCGAGGGGCATCCGGGTGTCCTCCTGTCCTGTGTTCCGTCGCGAGTAGGGCACAAGTCTAGCCGAATCCCTACATCCTGTCAACGCGCCGGTCAGAAAGGTAATGGTCAAGTTTGCCGGGTCCTGCCCCTGCGCCATCCCATCCGTCCTCGCCGCGCCGCACTCTCGGCGTCGTCGGCTGCG
>Ga0209515_10003044_pt1 | contig 24559 bp, 24 predicted proteins | sample Subgroupgradi54m_FD_187454 | JGI IMG/M metagenome (GOLD analysis project Ga0209515, IMG submission 187454) | Subsurface groundwater microbial communities from S. Glens Falls, New York, USA - GMW60B uncontaminated upgradient, 5.4 m (SPAdes)... ... | reverse complement strand
GCGATCAACGGCGACGTCGGTCGCCATCGGCGGCTGAGCGATGATGCTAGCAGCGTGGACGTCGGCGACGGCGGCGAGCTGGTGGGTGGGCCTCGCGATCTGTCTGGGCGCGCTTTACCTGCGCGTGTGCCTCCACCTGGGCCTGGAGGCAGGTGGCGTCGACACGTGGTACTACCTGCGGTACGTCAAGGAAGTGCAACAGAGCCGTCGCTTTCCCGTCACCTTGCCGGAGTACGTGCTCGACATCGGCGAGCAGTGGTATCCGCCGGTCTTCCCTCTGGTACTCTCGTGGTTTCCGCTGCGGTGGCTCGAGCGCAGCCGCGGATTCATCTCTCCGGTGGTCGACGTGGCGCAACTGGCGCTCCTGTACGTGTTCACGTTGCGGAACACGGATTCGGCCAGCATCGCCATCATCGCCGGGCTCATCTACGCCGTGATGCCCACGTTGGTGGCGGAGAACGTCAACCTCAACAGCCGCGCGTTCGGGTCCTTGATGATGACGATACTCATGCTGGCCTTCTTCCGGTGGCTCCAACCGGACCATCCGACGCACTGGCTCATCGTCGCCCTGCTGTTCGGCGGTCTACTGCTGCTGACACACAAGATGTCCACCCAGCAGTACGTCTTCTCGCTCCTCATGCTCAGTGCGGTGTTCCGCGATTGGCGGTATCTCGCGCTTCTCGGGGCGAGCATCGTGCTCGCGTTTGTGATGTCCGGCGGATTCTATTGGAAAGTGCTCAAGGCGCACTGGGACATCGTCAGCTTCTATTGGCGGCACCTTGACGAGGTCAACGCACACCAGGTGCTCGATTCACCCATCTACGGCCGCCCGGAGCAGCGCTCGGCGAAAATCGTCTACCAGCCGGGCTGGCGGGGGGCGCTCAAAGTGCTAGCACGCCTGTTGGGCGAGAACCCCTTCCTGCTGGTGATGCTGATCGTGATCCAGAGCCCCGGGCTAGCCCGCACGCAGATGTACTGGTGGGCGGCCTCCGTACTGGTCTTTGCGTTCCTGACGTCTTTCGTGGGCCCGCTGCGGAGCATCGGTGAAGGGTACAAGTACCTGAAGCTCACCGCGTTTCCCTCCGCTTACGCCATCGCGGTGTCGATCAGGCCATGGAACCCCAACGCCACCCTCGTGTGGGTGGCGCTGGCCGTGAGCTTCGGCTTCGCCATCGCGGCCCTGGGAATCTTCTTCCGCCACCACCTCTCGAAGCGAACGGAACACACAGCAGTGCTCAATCCACACCTGAGACAGGTGGCGGCGTTTCTAAAGGCGCAGCCCAAGGGAGCGGTCCTGTGCATGCCGCTTATGTATTGCGACTATTTGATCTACGCATCGGGTCAACGGATGCTCTGGGGGGTGCGCAGCGGCGGATTTAAGATCCTGGAACCGTTCTATTACGTCTTGCGCCGGCCCATCGAATATTTTCTCGATACCTACCAGGTAACCTACATGATCCTCGATTTGAATTACTGCCAACCGGAACAACTCCGCATCGCCGACCGATTGCATAAGCTGCAGCAGTTTGGCTGCTTGGTCATTTATGCTGTGGAGTTGCCGGTTCAATCCTCCGCCCCGACTGCCCGCAGCCTGGCGGCAACGTAATGGCTATGGGTATAGTCCCACTCCTGCCACCTCTATTGGTATCATGGTGGCATGTCCAGACGGTTGAAATGCCCACGATGTCACAGTCCACGATACTGGATTCTCCGTCGACCACAACGTCGGTGTGCCCGCTGTCGCTACGATTGGCGCCCTGGCCGCTTGCCGTTGCGCTTGACCCCCCGCGAGTGGCGGCAAGTCCTGGGGTGGTTCGTCCGGGGTCTGAGCGCCCAGGCGATCAGCCGCGAGACCGGGTTGGACCGCAAGCGCGTGGTCCGCGCGTTGTGCCGCGTACGCCAGCGGATGGTGGCCGAGGTGCCGCCCGTGTTCCGGGGCACGGTCGAAGTGGACGAGACGTACCTGGGCGGCGCCTGGAAGAACCTCCGCGGGCCGCAGCGCGCTCAGCGGATGCGCTGTGGCCGGGGCACGAGCAAGACCCCGGCCTTCGGCATCCTCTGCCGGGGTGGGCTGGTCTGGGCGCAGATCGTGCCGGATGTGCAGGCCCACACGCTCCTGCCGCTGCTCCGTCGACGGGTACGGCGCGGGTCGATCGTCTGCTCCGACACGTGGAAGAGCTACACCGGCATCGCGGCCCGGGGCTACGTCCATCGACTCGTCGCCCATGGGATCGGGCAGTACAGCGACCGGCGCGGGGCCACATCAACAGCCTGGAAGGTTTCTAGGGCTACCTGAAGCGGCGGCTGGCCGCCAAGGGCGGGATCCGGCGCGAGCGGCTGCCGCTGTATCTGGCCGAGTACGTCTGGCGCTTCAACTATCGACGCTTGTCGGTCGCTCAGCAGATCCATCAGCTCATGCAGCTCTTGGTCCATCGTAGGAGTCCAGGTGGCTAGAATGGGACTTTACCCTGGCTATTAACCTCTGGCAACGGGTCCTTGTGGCATATCGCCGCGGAAGACTCTGGCCGGCTTTGTACATAAGGATCAAACCAAGGCTCACCGGGGTTAAATACCTGCTGTGCAACCCTGCGTCCAAGCGTGTATCGTTGCACCTGCCGAGGCATACGGCACCGAATAGTGGTGAAATCGGTATCGTTGAACGAATTTTCCGTGCTTTCAAGAGAATGAAGGAAGATGAACGCGAAGTCGCGGTTTGTTACCAACCCTCATCCGAATGGCAGGCACAGCTGAGCGCAGGGTACTCGGAGCTCTCTCGTGCAATTGCAGAAGACGATGTCGGGAGATTCCACTTTTTTCTCGCCAATTTTGGGACCTGGAGGGAGTACCTTGGTGTTGACTCGATACTTATCCAACATTGCCGTGATTCTGTACCGGGCAGGCGGTTCCTACAGAACGATTTGTTGGATAAAGAGGTGCGATGGTGGCAGCGGCTGTACAACAACCGTAAGTCCATTTCTTCTTTGAGTCAACCTCAGCACGGCAATCTGGCGGGTGGATATATCGAGGGAGCTTTTGTGGGATTTGGATCTGTATTCGATGAACTGCATGGATCGGTGTTCTCAGGATTGCTGGATGACGTGGCCCATCCGGTTGTTGCGGAACTGGGGGCCGGCTTCGGGCGGTTAGCCTATTTCATCCTGCGGGAGGTGGGGCGCTTCACCTATATCGATTTTGATCTTCCTGAAACGCTCTGCCTAGCAGCGTACTACTTGATGCTCTACTTTCCGGCGAAACGGGTGTTGCTCTACGGAGAGGCTCCGTACTCACCCTCAGTGCACCGGTCGTATGACCTGATCTTTATGCCATCATACGAGATCTCAAAAGTGGGCTCGCTTAGTGTGGATCTGTTTCTCAACAAGAACAGCCTTGGAGAGATGACTAAAGCGGCTGTCGATCAATACGTCACCGAGATGTGCCGAGCGACTCACAGGTATCTCTTTCATACGAACCACGACGCAACACCGAATATTTATACTAATGGTCAGCGGGGCCCACTAGGATATGAGTATCCAATCCCTCAGGAGCAGTTCCGACTTTTATTCCGATATCCTGACCTCAGCCAAGTCATAGGTCTGGGGTGGTTTGATCGGTCTTCTGATACTGTTATGTATCTCTATCAGCGGAGGATAGAGTAGATTTATTATAAGCCCGCTACTATAAAACAGCGCTTCCTCCTTTTTACTTTTAGAAGTGCCACGGGCTCTGCCCGTGGGTATCTACCTAAAGATACGTTCATGCGTTCTCAAGCAGATGTGAAATCCTATTGGTGGCAACTGGGTCAGCGCTATTTTGTCCTGCTGTTTGGAAGCGGTGCAACTTGGCTGCTATCCTTTTTGATCACCCTAATGCTCTCCCGGCAGCTCGGGCCGGAAGATTACGGTCGTTTTACTTTGTTTTTAACGGTAGCGCAAACCGTGATTTGTCTCACTTCTTTTTGGGCGGGTTTTTCTATCTTGAAATTGGGTACGGAAGAAAGCATTAAACAAGGAAGTCTTTATCGCGTCTTCTGGGCGCAATGGTCGGTATTGCTGCCCCTGCTTGCTCTTGTAGTGGTCGGCATGGTTATTTTGCGCGAAAAAGTAGGGCATTTTCACGCTATTCATGGTTTGTCGGTTGGCTGGATCGCCCTGTATGTGCTAGCCAGCATATGGTTTCAAGCCGCCCAGTCCATTTATCAGGCGCTGCAGCGTGTTAACAGGGTTGCGGTTATCCAGATTGGGGAGGGTCTGCTTTTGTTTGCCGGCATCCTTTTCCTGAATTATTGGTCCAAGAGCCAGTGGCTGGTGCCTGTCATTCGATGGTATGCGATAGCGACGGCAATCGCTGCTTTTTTTGCTTTTTTAACCTTGGATGCTTCTATTTGGCTGCCGATTCGCACCGATCGCCAGATGCTAAGCCAGCTTGTCCGTTTTTCCTGGCCGTTGATTATCAGTAATTTGGGCGTATACCTCATGATGAATTGGATTGATTTAACCTTCTTGCGATTTTGGTCCCGATTAAGCGAAGTGGGCCAATATTATTTGGCCTACCAAATCATGGGCACCCTTCAACAGCTTCCGGTTCAAACGCTTCCCGTCGTCCTGCCTGCGCTGGTGGGGTTTCAATCTTTGGGCCAGTCAAAAGCGACGAGTCATTACCATGACTGGTTGCTTCCGCGCGCGTTGTTGGTGATGTCAGCGCTCATTTGTTTTTGCTTATTGACAGCTCCCGCGCTGATTCCTCTTGTTTTTGGAAGGAATTTTTCAGCTTCGCTTAAGCCCCTAGGGGTGCTGTTGTTGGCGCTGTTGTTCAGCACGATTTTCATGGGCGTTATGCCGTTGTTAAAAACAGCCAATCGCACCAAACCGGTGATGGTGGCTTTTCTGGTTGGTGGTTTCCTCAAGCTTGTTTTGGACTACTGGTGGATCCAAAAAGCAGGTATGGTGGGGGCCGCTTGGTCGACCGTGGCTGCCCATGCGGCCTGCGCAGGGACGGTGCTAATCGCTGCTGGTTGGCAAGCAAAAGCGATCTGGCGCCTTGTTCCTTTGCTCTTTCTGGGGCTATTGGCGAGTTATTTTAGTTTCATTGACAGGACAGGCTGGTTATGGAAAACGGCGGGCTGTCTCATGGTCGCTGCCATTGGCTATTATCTTTGCCGTCGGGTGGGCCTGTCTACCTCCCAACAAGGTCGGCACCAGGAGCCTGAGTTGGCTGTTGCTTCATTACAAGGATAAATGATGCCACGACTACGCTTCATTCCCGCCCTAAAGGGCGGGGTTTTCTAGGACGCGAATAAAAAATGAAAGCGGTTGTATTATGTGCTGGCCGTGGAACACGGCTGGGCTCCTTAACGGCGCAGACGCCTAAGCCCCTTCTTCCCATACAGGGGCAGCCGTTGATTACGTACACCATGCGTTGGCTGGCGTCTGCTGGAGTTACACAGTTATACGTGAATCTCCATTACCAAAAAGAACAAATCCAAACGTGCCTGGGGGATGGGTCGCTGTGGGGTGTTTCCATCCATTATTTATACGAGCCGGAACTGTTGGGTACGGCCGGAACCGTGCGCGCGCTGGCTTCTGAATTAACCGAACCATTCCTTGTCGTTTATGGAGACAACCTGATTGGCTGTTCCTTGTCCCGGTTTCTCGCCGCCCATAAACGCTATGAGGGTCTTGGGACCATCGCCCTTTTTAAAACACAGGATGTGCAGCTAAGCGGAATAGCTGTTTTCGATGGCCGCTATCGCATTCGCCGCTTCATAGAAAAACCCTCTTCCAGCGAAAGGGTCAGTCCCTGGATCAATGCGGGGCTCTTGGTCTGGGAGCCGGAGATCCTTTCCCGCATTCCGCCTCAGCAGCCGTGCGATTTTTCGCGTGACTGCATCCCAGAGTGGCTCGCCGAGGGGTTGCCGGTGTATGGGTATCGAATGGGTGCGGACGAACCGCTGTTGTGGATTGATACACCCGAACGGTATGCTGCGGTGCAGCACCACCCCTGGGTGCGCCATTTTGTCGCGGTCACATGATCATCACTCGTACACCGTTTCGCATCCCATTGGGCGGAGGCGGCACCGACCTTCCGAATTATTACAGCCGCCATGAAGGGTTTGTCCTCGGGGCCAGCATCAACCGGTACGTCTACATCACCGTGACCCGCCGTCCCCTTGACGAACTATTTTGGATCAGCTATTCCCAGGTGGAGGCCACGGACCATCTGGAGGAGATCCAGCATGGGCTCGTGCGCGAATCATTGCGGTTGCTCGGGTTGGGCGGTGGCATCGAGATCCATGCAATTGCAGAAATCAGCAGCGGCACCGGGATGGGATCCTCAGGCAGTTTCACCGTGGGGCTGCTGAACGCTCTGCACAGCTACATGAGGCGTTCGGTCACCATGCACGATCTGGCGGAGGCGGCCTATCAGATTGAAGTGGAGCGCCTGAAGCACCCCAGCGGAAAACAGGATCAGTACATGGCCGCCTTCGGCGGTATCACGTGCCTGTTTTTCAACCAGGATGGGCAGGTGCGTGTTGAGCCGCTGCGGCTCACCAGCGAGACGCTTGAGGAGCTCGAAAAGAATCTCTCGCTTTTTTATACCGGCATCCGTCGCGACTCGGAAAAGGTGCTGTCCGAACAGTCGTCGGGTGCGGCCAAGGACAGCGGGGCGGTTGTCGAGTCCATGCATGAGATCAAGCGCATCGGGTTTGAGACGCGCGACGCTCTGATGCGCGGTGATTTGCGCCAGTTCGGCGAACTGCTCCATGAACACTGGGAGGTTAAGCAGCGAATTTCGCAGCACGTGAGTTCCTCCTGGTTGAACGAGTGTTATGCGGATGCGCGGGCTGCGGGAACGCTCGGTGGCAAGATCATTGGGGCGGGCGGCGGCGGATTTTTTCTGTTTTACTGTGATGGGAACAAGCGGGAACTCCGCGAACGGATGACGAAGCGCGGATTACGGGAACTCCCGTTTCGGTTTGATTTCAGCGGCAGTCGTGTGATCGGAAATTTTGGGGATCTCTAGTCAAACACGGAGGAGCCATGACGACAGCAGGAACCGTTCAGGAGTTTGTGGCGTTGATGCACGCTACCATTGATCAATTAGATCAGAAGGCAATCACGCAGGCGATTGATCTATTGTTTGAAGCGTGGGAGAACGGGCGGACGGTGTTCATGATGGGCAACGGCGGCTCAGCCTCGACCGCCTCCCATTTTGCCTGCGATCTCGCCAAATTTACCATTGCGCAGGGCAAGCCACGTTTCAAGGTGATGGGATTGACGGACAATGTGCCCCTGGTGAGCGCTTGGACCAACGACAGCGGCTTTGGGTCCATCTTTGCCGAACAACTCGAGCCGTGGATTGGTGCCGGCGATGTGCTGGTGGCGATGTCTGTTCATGGCGGCTCCGGCAACGGGGATGCCGGGCCGTGGTCGCAGAATCTCGGACGGGCTGTGCAGTTCGCGCAACAGCGCGGCGCGAAGGTCATCGGGCTGAGCGGATTTGGCGGGGGAGCGCTGCGCCAGTTGGCGGATGTGTGCATTACCGTGCCAGCGTCGAGCGAGCCTGACGGCACGCCGCTCGTGGAATCGCTCCACGTCGCTGTGCATCACCTGATCTGTCTGGCGCTCAAGCTGCGGGTAAAGGAGGCATCAGCGGTTGCGGTATGAAGCGCGCGGTGTTTCTGGACCGCGACGGCGTCCTTAATGCGCTGGTGTATGATCCCGATCAAGGGCTCGTGGATTCGCCGCGGCACGTGCGACAGTGGCGGTTGTTGCCGAAGGTTGGGAGCGCCATCCGGCTCCTCAACAAGTTAGGCTTTCTGGTCATCGTCGTCTCGAATCAGCCGGCCATTGCCAAGGGCAAGATGCGGGCAGGGACGTTGGAGACGATGACGAAACGGCTCTGCCGCTCGGTGGCGGCTGCTGGGGGCCGGATTGATGAGGTGCGGTACTGTCTGCACCATCCAGAGGCCCGGCATGCCAGCTTGCGCCGCCGCTGCCGCTGTCGGAAGCCGGCTCCGGGTCTGCTCTTGGCGGCCGCGCAGTCTTGGGATATTTCGCTCAGGCGATCCTACATGGTCGGTGATGGGGTGAATGACATGGTGGCCGGCCGATGCGCCGGCTGCCGGACGGTGTGGGTGGGTGATTTGCGGTGTGAGTTCTGCCGGGCATCTCGGCATCAGGCGAAGCCGAACTATGTCGCGGGGAATGTGTGGGAAGCGGCGCAGTTGATCCGACGATTGGAGGGAAGGCGATGAAGATTTTTCTGGACACCGCCGATGCGCAACAGATTGCCCGGTGGCTGGACACAGGACTGGTGGACGGCGTGACGACCAATCCGACGATTTTGAAGAAGGCCGGCGTGGGAGACGTGGAGGAGACGGCCACCGCTATCGCCAAGCTGATCGGCGAGCGTCCCCTCAGCGTGGAGGTGACGACCGATGATCCGGAAAAGATGATCCAGCAGGCCAAGCAGTACGCTTCATGGGCTCGCAACATCGTCGTAAAAATTCCAGTGGAGACGTCCGGCGGGCGTCCATGTTTCGATGTCATTCATCAGTTAGAGTGCACCGCCAACATCCGGGTCAATACGACGGCCATCCTGTCCATGGGGCAGGCCATCCTGGCGGCCAAGGCGCAGTCCAGCTACATCAGTATTTTCTGGGGTCGCGTTGCGGATGAGGGGCATGATCCCTTTTCGGTGGTGGAATCGGTGGACCGCTGGCTGGCGCGCTGGGAGTCCTCAAGCCGTATCATCGTGGGCAGCATGCGTGGCACCATTGACCTGCAGCGGGCGGCAGAAGCCGGCGGGCATATTCTGACGATTCCACCTGAGCTGCTGGAGAAATGGGCCGACCATCAATACACACGCGCCACCGTGCAGCAGTTTGTGAGAGATGCTCAAGCCGTGCGCTCGCCCACGCGCGTGACAGGAGGATAAGTGGACACGGTATGCGCTGAACCAGTCTGCGGGGCATCCGTCGGCGTCCAGCGGTCAGCCGGTGGCTGGCGTGCTGGCATCAACCGAGCCTGGCGGTGGTATAATGCGGCCGTTTGGCGCATGGTCGGGACGCATGTGCGGACCTCCCTCTTTGATCCGCACTTCCTATACCGCTGGTATTTCTTGAGGAATTTGCGGCGGGTGTCGTACGACCGGACCGGGCTGCTGGTGGATGTCGGGTGCGGACAGCAGCCCTATCAATCGTTACTCCCCTCAGCTCGCCGCATCGGCATTGACCTGCCAGGCTACTCCGGAGGCGATCCTGCGGAACAGCCCATCGTGCAGGCCTATGGCGATGCGGCCACGGTTCCGTTGCGTGACGCCGTGGCGAGTGCCGTCGTGGCGATCCAGGTGCTTGAGCATGTGCCGGACCCGCGGCGGATCCTGAAGGAACTGTACCGAATTCTTGCCCCCGGCGGGCGTGTGATCGTCACGGCGCCCCAGTCCTTTCCGATGCACGGTGTGCCGTACGATTTCTACCGCTATACAGAGTATGGCTTGCGTCATCTGTTGCGGGAGGCGGGATTCGTCGTGAACGACGTCATGAAGAACGGGTCATTCGGCGCCTACCTTGGCCTGATGATTAACGTCTACCTCTTCCAGCATGTTTTTGAGTTCCGCAAGCGATACTGGGTCAGAGTCGTGTTTGGGTTGATCAAAGTGGCACTGACTCCGGCGCTGTTACTCGTCGTCTGCGCCGTGAATCTCATCGGGCTGTTCCTGGATGCGATCTTTGACGACCCGTATTTCACGTCCAATTACACGGTTGTCGCCACCAAACCGGTTCAGACGCTCGAGGCTTCCAGCGTTGAGGAGAAGGACATGAGACGGCTTCACGACATTGGAGTTGCAGTACATGTTGCTGGGTGATTCGATCCGGCGCGTCTTCGTTTCCGGCGGCGCCGGTTTCATCGGAAGCCACGTGGTGGATGCGCTGGTGTCACAGGGGTATGACGTGACGGCATTCGATAATCTCTCCAACGGAAGGCGCGTGTTCATCGCGCACCATCTGGGGAAGCCGAACTTCCACTTTGTGGAGGGAGATTTGATTGATCTTGAGCACCTGACCCGCGCGTCGGCCGGTCATGACTTGGTGTGGCATCTCGCCTCCAATACGGACATCATCGGCAGTCATGAGCAGCCGGCCCGCGACGTGCGGGACTGCGTCCAAGCCACTTTTCACATGCTTGAGGCGATGCGGCACAATGGCATCCGCCCTATCCTCTTTTCGTCCTCGGGTGCGGTCTACGGTGATCTGTGTCAGGAGGTGGCGACTTCCGAGTCCGCGGGCCCGCTGCTGCCCGTGTCCACCTATGCCGCCGGCAAGATCGCGAGTGAGGCCTTCATCTCGTCGTACTGCCACGTCTACGGTTTGCGCGCGTGGATGTTCCGCTTCGGCAATGTGCTCGGGGCCCGCATGACCCACGGCATCATCGTAGACTTTATCGCCAAGCTGCGACGGGACCCCGCGGCGCTTGAAATCTTGGGAGATGGGACGCAGGAGAAAAACTATTTCCTCGTGGAAGAATGCATCCAGGGCATGGCTTTTGCGTTCCGGCAGATTGCGTTGACGGAGGAGCGGCCCTGCGAGGTGTTCAACTTAGGCACCCATACCATCTCTCGGGTCACAACGATTGCGCGAATTATCATCGAAGAAATGGGACTCCCTAACGTGCAGATCCGCATTGCGGGCACCCGGCGTGCCTGGCCCGGCGACCAACCTAAAGTGCACATCACCATCGATCGGATGCGCCAGTATGGCTGGAGCGCGGCGCTCGATTCGGATCAGGCGGTGCGGATTGCTATACGCCGCATGCTCGGCAAGGAGGAGCCGGTCGGCGCAGGTCGCGCGGCGACTGCTGCCGTCGCGCAGCGGCGTGGTGACGCATGAGCGCAGATAAAGCGCGCCGCATCGCGGTGTTGGGATTATGGCATCAAGGCGTGGTGGGCGCCGCCTGTTTTGCAGAGGCCGGCTATCATGTGATGGCGGTCGATCCCGAGCCGGAACGGATCCAGCGGCTGGCGCAAGGCCATGCGCCGGTGTTTGAGCCCGGATTAGATGAATTGTTGCAGCGGGGTCTTGCGTCCGGACACTTGCAGTTTTCAACCGATGCGGCCGGTGCGGTGAGAGGATGCCGCGAGGTTCTGCTCATGCAGGATACGCCGGTGAATGAGCGAGATGAGAGCGATCTAACTCCAGTGTTCGAGATCGTCAAGGCGGTTGCTGGACACCTGGAGCCCGATGCGGTGCTGGTGGTCACTGCACAGGTGCCGGTCGGGACATGCGACGAAATCACACGCCTCATCCGGCAGGTTCGCCCGAACGGTCTTCCCGGAATCGCGTACATTCCAGAAAATCTTCGTCTGGGGCAGGCGATTGATCGGTTTCGTCATCCGGCGCTGCCCGTCATCGGTGTTGCGAGTGAAGAGCATTTCCGCCGCGTCGAACAGCTGCTGGCTCCGTTCGGTGCGCCGTGGCAACGCGTGTCGCTTCGGACGGCTGAAATGACGAAGCACGCCTTGAACGCGTTTCTCGCCGTTTCCGTGTGCTTCGGCAACGAACTGGGCAACCTCTGTGACGAGGTCGGGGCTGACGGCCGCCGGATTGCGGAGGTTCTCAGGTTGGAGCCCCGCGTCGGGCCCAAAGCGATGCTGACGCCCGGTCTTGGGTTCTCGGGTGGCACACTCGCGAGGGACATGCACACCTTGCGTGTTCTCGGGGACCGATCCGGATTGGACACGCCGTTGTTGGACGGGGCCTGGCAGTCCAACCAGATCCAGAACCGAATCGTGATTCGGAAGCTGCAGCAGTTTTTCGGTGCGCTCGAGGGTCTTCCGCTCGCCGTGCTGGGGCTGACGTACAAACCGGACACCAGCACGCTGCGGCGGTCTGCGGCCCTGGAGATCATCGCCGAGATGGCGCAGCGACGCGCCGATGTGCGCGCGCACGATCCGAGGGCCGACCGCCAGGAACTCGCGCAATACCAAGGGTTCCGGTTCTTTGAGAATGTCTATGACGCTCTGGAAGGGGCCCGGGTCCTGGTACTCATGACCGGATGGCCAGAGTACCGGCAGTTGGCATTTGACCGTGTGAAGCAGGTCATGGCCCAGCCGGTCATTCTTGATGCGAGCAGTCTGCTCGACGGAACACAACTGACTTCTATGGGATTTACCTATTTAGACGTCGGGCGGGGGCGAACCATGTGTGGGGATCAATGAACGTTGCCATCATTGGAGCCGGGTTACAGTGCCGTCGGCGCGCTCCGGTCATCGCGGAGTGGCCCGGGACTAAACTCACGGTGATTGCCAGCCTCCACCAGGCGCATGCGCAGGCGATGGCGTCGCGTTTTGGATGTGCAGCGGCCGATAGTTGGGAAGATGTCGTCAAACGGCGTGACATTGATCTCGTGCTCGTCTGTACCCCGCCGTATGTGCATGCTCCCATCAGTATTGCCGCCTTGCGGGCCGGTAAGCATGTGCTGTGTGAAAAGCCGCTATCTCGCACCCTGGAAGAAGCTGAGGCGATGGTGGCGGTGGCCCAGGAGACCGGGCGGATTTTGAAATGTGGGTTGAATCACCGGCACCATCCTGCGATGTGGGAGGCGAAGCAGTTAGTGGATCGCGGGGAGATCGGCCGTCCCATCTTTGGACGGTGCCGGTACGGCATTTGCGGCCGGCCGGGCTATGAGACGGAATGGCGCGCCGATCCGACCCAGGCAGCCGGAGGGCAGTTCATTGAACAGGGCACACATGTCGTAGATTTGTTCCGGTGGTTTCTTGGTGAGGTGGTGGAAGTGGGCTGTATGACGTCCCTGCAGTACTTCAAGACGCAATCCCTCGAAGACAATGGCATGGCCATCTTTCGCATGGAGTCCGGCGCGACAGCTATGCTTCATGCGAGCTTGACCCAGTGGCGCAACCTATTTTCCTTTGAGGTCTTCGGCGAGGACGGTTATGTTGAGGTGGACGGGCTCGGCGGCGGGTACGGCACCGAGCGGTTGATTGTTGGCCGGCGACATTTTGAAGCTCCGTTTGAGCAGGCCATCACGGAATTCCGTGGTGGAGACGTGTCATGGCGCGAGGAATGGAAGGAATTTCTGAGCGCCATCCATGATGGGCGCGAGCCAATCGGCAATGGACGGGATGGTCTTGCGGCGATGCAGGTAGCACTGGCCGCCTATGAATCGGAAAAAGCCGGCCGCCTGCTGAAACTGCAGCCTGTTGTGTCATGAGATGTCTTGTGGTGGGTGCCGGCGGGTTCATTGGCGGGCATCTCACTGAGTGGTTGCAGCAGCAGCGCTGTGAGGTGTGGGCGCTGACCCATCGCCCATCGCCCATGTTGGATCGTCTCAACGGTACGGTAGAAATCCGAGTGGGGGATGTGCTCGATGAAGCCGGCATGGTTGAGCTGATCCGGGAGGGACAACCGGAGGCGGTGTTCCATCTTGCGGCGCAGAGTTTTCCCACCGTGTCATGGACCGCTCCTGCGGAGACGTTTCGAATCAATGTGCTTGGAACACTCAACGTGTTGGAGGCCGTCCGCCGGGCTGGTGTGCGTCCCGTCATTGTCAGCTGCGGATCCAGCGCCGAGTACGGGCCCAACCCTGAAGGGGCGCCGATTGCCGAGACACACCCGACGATTCCGACGAGCCCGTATGGCATCAGCAAGCTGGCCCAGGATCATCTGGCCAGGCTCTATGCGCAGACGTACGAGTTGCCGGTCATCCGGGCGCGCCCGTTTTTTCTGATCGGCCCACGAAAAACCGGAGATGTCTGCTCGGATTTTGCGCAACGGTTAATTGCTCTTGAGCGCAGCGGAGGCCGCGATTTTCCCGTCGGCAATCTGGAGGCGGTCCGAGATTTCCTGGATATCCGCGACGGTGCCTGCGCCTTGTGGACGCTGGCGCAGCGCGGCCGGCCAGGAGAGGTCTACAACATTTGTTCTGGGAAAGGGGTAGCCATCCGCCAGATGCTGGGTCTGATGAAATCCCGCCTGCGGGTGTCCATCAACGAGCGGCTGGATCCGGGGCGGTTGCGGCCGGCGGATGATCCAGTCAGAATCGGGGATCCGCATAAGTTGATGGCGTTGGGATGGGTGCCCCAGTATACGTTGGAGCAGACCATAGAGGAACTGCTTTCGTATTGGCGCAGTGTCGGCGAGTTGGCGCGTACGTCAGGGTGACGATGCAGGTGGTCATTTTAGCGGGAGGGTTGGGGACGCGGTTACAGTCAGTGGCCGGCGGTTTGCCGAAGTCGCTCGTGCCCATTGCTGGACGCCCCTTCATCGACCATCAATTGGAATTGATTGCACAGCGAGGCCTGCGCGATGTGCTGCTTTGTGTCGGGTACGGCGGAAAAGAGATTGAAGCGCACGTGGGCACCGGCGTCCGCTATGGGTTGCAGGTTGAATACTCGCATGAAGACGCTTCGCGGTTGCTGGGCACCGGCGGTGCGCTGGTCCAAGCGCTGCCGAGACTCCACTCCCGGTTCCTGGTCATGTACGGCGATGCCTATTTGACCGCCGATTACGGAGCCGTCGCGCGGACGTTTGAGCAGCAGGATGATCCGATCCTGATGTGCGTCTTCCGCAATGAAGGGAAGTGGGATACGAGCAACGTGCGGGTCGCCGATGACCGCGTGATTTGGTACTCCAAGGTAGCGAAGCCCAACGACGCAGATTGCATTGATTATGGGCTGTCCGCTTACCGTCGTTCAGTGATCGAAATCTACCGGCAGGCTCCGCTGCCGCTGGACTTGGCCCGCATCCAGGAAGAGATGGTCCAGGCGGGACGCGTGAGGGCGTTTGTGGTGGCCACGCGGTTCTATGAGATGGGCCGTCCAGACAGTCTCGCGGAATTGGACACCCTCCTGCAGGCAACTGAACAGTCCCGGCAGCGCGGACAACCGCAGGCGACCGTGATGCGCGGGACAGGCGCATGACCCATGCAGGCTGAGCGTGAACTTCAGCAATCAGGTGGCGATTACCTGATCAGTGCCGCTGGTTCCTATGTGGTGATGGGCTTGTCGCTCATCCTGACGATTATGCTGACACGTATGCTGGGGGCCGCTGGTTACGGGCAGCTCGCCCTGTTGCTGGCGATCGGGCAGACGGCCGCATATTTTACGTCATTCTGGACGACAGCCGGCCTGGTGCGATTCGGCAGCGAAGCCTGGCTTTCTTCCACCGATGCCTTCCACCGTGTGTTCTGGGGTCGGAACGCCATGGTCTTTCCGCTACTTCTGGTGCTGGCCGCCGCGATCGGCATGGCGGGGTCCAGGGGGGCGGAGTGGCTGGGGCTTCATCCGGCGGAGACTGCGGCGGTGCTGGCCTATGTGTTTGCGACGGTGCTTTTTCAGACCAGTCAGTTCACCTTTCAGGCGTTGAAACGCGTGAGGGTGTTTGCTGGATGGCAGGTGCTCGAAAAAGCGTGTTTGGTAGCCGCGGTGTGGGTGGTTGCCGCCCACCTGGCCGATGGTGTGTCGCAACTCGTCTGGCTGTATGCCGCGACGAGCGCTGCCGTGGGTCTGCTCTCGATGCTGTGGCTTGGTCGCAAGCAGTGGTGGCCCATCCGATCTGATTGGTCGACGATGGTACGGTTAGCGCAGTTTTCGTGGCCGCTCCTCCTCTCGTTAACCTTCGGCTATCTCAGCACCAACTGGATTGATTTGCTGATTATCCGCCGTTACGCCTCACTTGCTGAGGTCGGCCATTACAATCTAGCGTACCAGGTGATAGGGATGGTGCAGACGTTGCCGACCTTGTCATTTCCTATTCTACTGCCGCTGCTCGTCGGGTGGCAGGTGGGTGGCCGGCAGGAGAGTATTCAGTTGTATCTTGGTCGGCTGGTTCCGCATGCGTGTGTGGCACTCTGCGGGATCTTGGTGGTGCTGCTTGCCCTATTGCGTACGATATTTCCACTGGTGTTCGGAGCCGCTTTTGTGGCGTCCGTCATTCCTTGCGGATGGCTCTTGGTGGCGGTGAGTTGCTATGGCGTATTCATCAGCGGCATGCCACTGCTGAATCTTTGGGAACAGACCCGGGCGATTTTTCTGGCCAGTGCCGCGGCGGGGGTGGTGAATGTCGCCGGTGATCTGCTCTTCGTGCCCCGCTTCGGCATCAATGGGGCGGCCGTCGCGACCTTCTTAGCGTATGCAACGAGTGCAGTGCTGGTCATGAGGTCTGTTGCCTGTCGTTTGGCTGTGCCATGGCAACCGCTGTTGTTGAGTGTCGGTGCCGTGTTGGCGACTTGCATCGGGTGCGTGGTATTGCGCGGAGCAGCTTCATGTGTCGCTGGACTTGGTGTGGCGCTTACGCTGCTGACCGCGGCGGTAGGGACGGGGCGCCTGTTCGGGCCGCGCGAGTTCGGATGGCTTCGGGCCCAGTACCTGCCCAGATCCGTCCAGCGATCCAATGTGGCCGCCTCCTGATGAGGATCGCGATCGGTGGAGGCCAATGACAGCGCAGAAGCGTCGACCGCGCATCCTCCTCATTGGCGCCGGTCGTTTCGGGTGTCGACATCTGGAGACGCTACAGCAACTGGAGGCTCACGGGACACTTGAGCTGCTTGCCGTGGTCACGCGAACGACTGCGTCGGCCCGGCGCATCCGGCGGCGCTACCACGTTTCAACGGTGACCATGCTGACGCCAGCGCTCCTGAAGCAGGCTGACGGGGTTGTGGTGGTGACACCAGCCGAGACCCATGCACGTCTGGTGCGTCGCTGTCTGCGCTTCACCCATGTGTTGGTGGAAAAGCCGATGGCCTTACGAGTTCGCGAGGCGGAGCGCCTCGTGCAGATCGCACGCCGGTACCGACATCGGCTGATGGTAGGCCATGTATTTCGCTTTCACCCGGTCGTGCGTGCTCTGCGCAAGATCATCCAGGTACACCGCCGGGAGCTGCACTTGATTGAAGCGTGGTTCATCAACCCAGGTCCTCCTGACGTGGGGGTCGGAGCTCTGGCGGCGCTGCTACATCCATTTGACATGCTCGATGATCTGGTGGGAAAGCCACCGTCTGGTCTTGCGTCGGCGACCATCCATACACTGCGCCACGATTCGCATCTTGAGGATGGCGCATCCGTGTGGCTTCGATATCCTCAAGGGGTCACGGCCTGGGTAGAGGTTGGGTGGATGGGATGGCAAAAGATCCGATCCTTGACGCTTTCCTTCATGCGCATGCGGGTGACGGCGGATCTCTTGACCGGGAGCATACAGATTGAGCGTCCGGGGCGCAGACGTCAGATACGACGTCTTGCAGTCGGCCAGCCGCTACGGACCGAGCTAGAACAGTTCATCCGCAGCCTCCGTCGTCCGCATGCATTAGATGTGGACGGTGCTGTGGGATGCCGGATTCTGCGGATTGTTGATGCCGCACGGCGTGCAGCCCACGCTGGCGTTCGTCGTCTACCGGGCGGGGTAGCCTGCGCATGACCCGGGAGCGCGTGGCGGTCATTGGCGGTGGCATTTTCGGCAGCACGTGTGCGCTGGTGCTTAGGTCCGACTGCGATGTGACGCTCTTTGAGCGCAATGCGGAGGTGCTCCTGGAAGCTTCGCGCGCGAACCAGTACCGCCACCATATGGGGTACCACTATCCGCGCAGTCCGGAAACGATCCGGGAAATCCAAGCGGCTTCCGCGGATTTTGAGGCCTTCTACGGCGAGGCGATTGTGCGCGACGCCCCAAGCTATTACTGTGTGGCGAAGCAGGGGTCCCGTACCTCACCGGAGGCGTTTCTCAAGCTATGTGATGAGTTGGGACTGCCTTACGAGGAGAAGTTTCCGCCCGCCGAGTTGCTCGATCGTTCCTCCGTTGCGCTGTGTGTCAAGACGCCCGAGGCGGTCTACAATTACGAGTTGCTGCAACAGATGATCCGGCAGCGGCTGACCGCGAATTCGAAGATTATCCTCAAACTTGGGTATCGGGTTGTTGGGGCGGCCCGCTTACCCTCTGGCGAGAAGCGGCTGACGATTGTAGGGCCGGACGGTGTGCGTGAAGAGGTGTTCGACGCCGTCATCAACGCGACCTATGCCAACTACAATCAATTCAGTCAGTGGATGAGGTTTACGCCTCGATTGCTGCGGTTTGATCTCAAGGAACTGATTATCGTCAAGCTGCCGGTTGCCCAGCGGGTGGCAATCACTGTCATGGACGGCCCGTTTGCGACTCTAGTACCGATTGGGGGATCATCGCTGTTTACGCTCGGGGATGTGCTGCTCGCGGTGCACGATAGTGTCGTGCTCAACGGCAGCGAATCGTCATTCGATGAGCGGTGGAAGCGCATCCGCACGCGGTGGGACCAGATGCAGGTCAGGTGCAGTCAGTGGATGCCGATCCTTCGGCGTGCGGCCTATGTGGAGTCGATGTTCGTCACCCTACCGGTGGATCCGGACAGCGGCGAGACCGATGCCAGGCCGACGGAAGTGACCGCCCACGGAGAAGGTTGTTGGTCGATCCTCAGTGGGAAGATCATCACGGCGGTGTCGGCCGCCAAGCAGATCCGCCGCGAGATGGCGCTCGCCCTTCAACGATGATCACCGTGCTGCATTGCGTCGAATCCGTCCAGGCGACAGATTTCTTCCGCGGGCTGGCGGACCATCATGACCGTTCTCGCATCCGCATGCTGATTGCGGCGTTTGGCGGGCGCAGCCGGTTGCACGAGGACCTGGAGGCGCGCGGAATCTCGGTGTGGTCGCTCGAGACCCGAGGGAAGCTTACCTGGCCACGGACCGTTGCTCGTCTCGCACGGCTCGTGCGCCGTGAGCAGGTGGACGTGTTGCATCTACATTTGTTCGAACCGACTCTGCTGGGCATTGTCGCCGGGCGACTGGCAGGGGTGCGCGCAATCGTGAACACCCGCCATCACGCCGACCTGCATGAGATCTTGAAAAAGCCTTGGCACGTTCGCCTGGACGCTTGGATGGCGCGCCGCGCCGATCGGGTCATTGCCGTGTCCGGGCAGGTGGAAGAGGTCCTGACGCATGTGGAAGGTGTTCCGATTGGGGCGGTTGAGGTCATCCATCCGGGCTGCGACTTTGTGGGTCAAGCTCGAAGTGATCAGACGGCGTGTGATGCGGTACGGCGGGTGTACGGCATCGCGCCGGAGGAGCTGGTCATCGGCATGGTCGCCCGGTTGCATCCGATCAAAGGGCACCGCATTCTCTTCGAGGCGTTGGCCCGGCTGGACACATCGGTTCCGTCATGGAAAGTGTTGCTGATGGGGCAGGGGTCGCTGCGGCAGGAGTTGGAACGCCACATTCGGAAGCTCGGGTTGGAGAGCCGAGTGGTCTTCACAGGGTTTGTGGAAGCGCACCAGCGAGCGGCATGTTACAGCGTCATGGACGTGCTGGTCCATCCCTCCTTTGAAGACGCCGCCCCGATGCCCATCATCGAGGCGATGGCTCTTGGGATTCCAGTCATTGCCACGCCGAGAGGGCATGTCTCCGATGTCATCGAGCATGGACGCAGCGGATGGATTGTGCCGGTGGGCGAGCTGGCGCCCTTGGCATCCGCGCTGCAGGAACTGCTCGGCAGCGCGGCGCTGCGTCGGACGATCGGAATGGCGGCGAGGCAGCGGGTGTCATCCGGTTTTCGCTGGGAAGATATGACCCGCGCCTACGAGGCCTGCTACGACCGTGTGCTCAGAGTCGCGGCCAGCATAGAGACGGCGGGAGACGTTGCCGCCTCTGTCCATGCCGATCGAGATGCATCGGGGCGGTCCAGTCACACGGTGCAGGTGGAGACGCATTCATGATGGCGGTCAGATGAAGACGGTGGCGGAAGCGTGCCATGGGGGGCCCGCGTGCACGATCGCCACCGACGTCTCGGCGGCAAAAACGCTCGTAGTGATTCACTGAGGGGAAGAGGCTAGACGGCGGGGACGCTGAAAGGGAGGTGATTCCTATATGAATCCTCAAGTGGTGATCCTCTGCGGCGGTCAAGGGACGCGGCTGCGTGAGCACACGCAGAGCATTCCGAAAGCACTCGTCGAGATAGGGGGCCGGCCGATCCTTTGGCACGTCATGAAGCTGTACGCCCACTATGGGTTTCGAGAATTTATCTTGTGTTTGGGATATAAGGGCGAGTTAATTCGAGCGTATTTTGAGACCCATCCCGGTCAGTGGTCTGTGACATTCGTGGATACCGGAGCCGAAACTCAAACGGGCGGCCGGGTGCTGCGAGTCCTCCCGCATGTGACGGGGGACACCGTGTTCGTGACATACGGCGATGGTCTGGCAAACATCGATCTGTCCGACCTGCTGCGCTTCCATCGCCGGCAGGGCACCGCCGCCACCATCACATGCGTCAACCCGGAGTCGCCCTTTGGGATCGTCGAGATCGGCGCCGACCAGCGCGTGGTCCGCTACCAGGAGAAGCCGCGGATGGACCAGTGGATCAGCGGGGGATTTTTTGTCTTCGAGCGGCGAGCGTTCTCATACCTGCAGGGTGATGCGGACATCCTGGAACGGAGGCCCTTCGAGCAGATGGCGGCCGATGGAGAGCTCTTAGCCTACCGATTCAAGGATTTCTGGACCTGCATGGACACCTACAAGGATACGCAGCGGTTGAATGCGCTCTGGGAGTCGGGCCAGGCGCCATGGAAAGTCTGGGCGGACAACATGAGTCGGGTACCGGTGCTGCAGCCGTAACTGCATCGCCGTATCTCCAGGAGTCGATTATGACACAGTTTTGGGCGGACAAGCGCGTGTTGGTGACCGGCGCGAACGGATTTCTGGGATCGTGGGTGGCTCGGAAGCTCGTGGAAGTAGGCGCTGACGTGGTGTGTCTGCAGCGGGATGCGCTGCCGCGGTCACTATTTGTACTGGACGGTACGATTCAGCAGGTCGCGCTGGCCTGGGGGGAGCTCGAAGACGCAGCCGGCGTCATGCGGATCGTCAATGAATTTGAGGTCGATACCATCTTCCACCTGGCGGCTCAGCCGATTGTCAGCACGGCGTTGCGCGCGCCGGTGTCGACATTTGAGTCCAATATCCGCGGGACGTGGCATGTGCTCGAGGCGGCTCGACTGTCGCCGAAGGTTCAGCGCATCGCCGTGGCGTCTAGCGATAAGGTCTACGGCGCCGCCGCAGCGCTGCCCTACACGGAAACTATGCCACTGGACGGGCGCGGGCCATACGAAGTCTCCAAGGTCTGCGAGGATCTCCTGGCGCAATCCTATGCCGCGACCTACGGCGTGCCGGTGGCGATTGCGCGTTGCGGGAACTTCTACGGACCCGGCGACTGGAACATGAGCCGGATTGTGCCGGGCACTATCCGCTCACTGCTGTTAGACGAGCCTCCCATCATCCGGAGCGACGGGCAGTACGTCCGCGACTATTTGTACATTGGCGATGCCGCGGAGGCCTACCTGCGGCTAGGGGAGCTCGCAGCCACTGATGGTGTTCGCGGGGAAGCCTTTAATGTTGGGACGGGAACGCCGTCAACCGTCCTGCAGGTGGTAGAGTTGTTGGTCGAGATGAGCGGTAAGCCGCAGTTGAGGCCGGTCATCCGCAACGAAGTCCACAACGAGATCCGGGCACAATACTTAGACGGGACGAAAGCCCAACGGACGCTTGGATGGACGCCGGGCACGGAATTGGCGGATGGGTTACGGGCCGCCTATGAGTGGTATGCCAAGCAACTAAAGCATGAACCCGTCGTCTCTTGAGCTTCCTCCATCATGGTCTTCCGTTAAGGTCCTCGTGACCGGGGGCAGCGGCTTCATCGGCGGCCGGTTAATGGAACGGCTTTCCTCATTGGGGGCGGAGGTGGTCGGCATGTCATCGCCGCAGGGAAGAGGGCAGGGCGCGCGGCCCCTCGCCAGCCGTTGGATAACAGCGGACGTTACCGATTTCGCCTCCGTGCACCGCATGGTGGAAGAGACGCGCCCATCGGTTGTGTTTCATTTGGCCAGCGTCGTCAATCTGGAGCGCTCACCGGAGGTGGCGCGGGCATGTTTTGCCGTGAATACCCTGGGAACCATCCATCTGCTCCAGGCGTTACGACAATTGCAGACGCTGCGAGTCGTTTACGCCAGCACCACCGAAGTCTATGGTGACAACCCGACGCCGTTTCAGGAGGGGCAGTTGCCCAATCCCCCGTCGCCGTATGCCGTCTCCAAGCTGGCGGCGGAACACTTCTGTCGCTTGGCGTGGCGGGTCGATGGTGTGCCAGCGGTTGTGGCCCGCATGACCGCCACGTACGGTCCGGGACAGGCGTCACATCGCCTTATCACTTCCTTGATCCGTGCCGCACTTACCCAACAGCCACTGGAGGTGTCTCACGCCGGCCAGCAACGAGATTGGCTGTACGTGGATGACGCTGTGGATGGCCTCCTGGCGGTGGCCCGTTGTCCCTTGGCGGTAGGTGAAGTCGTGAATCTGGGATCGACCATTCTCATGAGCACGCGAGAACTAGGGGCCCGCATCGAGCGGCTACTGGACACCGCCATTCCCGTGACCTGGCATGAAGCACCCCAGCGTGCGGGGGAGGCCGAGGTGTGGTCCACGGACGCTTCACGAGCTCGCGACTGGTGCGGGTGGACCCCGCGCTACTCTCTCGATGAGGGACTGCGGGAAACGATCGCGTGGCATCAAGCGCACCTGAGTCAGGATGCAAGAACCAGATGAGTGATCCAGTCTCCCCAGAGGTGCTTCGACAGCAGATCCTCGAGTTGGTGGCCGCGTATGGCCGGCAAGCATTTGCGCCCAGGCCGTTTCAGCCAGGCACAAGCCGCGTCCAGTATGCCGGGCGCGTGTTCGACGAACTGGAGCTGAGCGCTATGGTGGACGCCGTCCTGGATGCTTGGCTCACGCTTGGGCGCCATGGCCGGCAGTTCGAGCGCGACCTAGCCGCGTTCCTGGGCCTTCCGGACGCCGTCGTGGTCAACTCCGGTTCCTCCGCGAACCTCCTCGCCACCGCCACACTCTGCGCGCGCCAGACGAAGGACCGACTGCGGCCTGGAGATGAGGTCATCACCCCGGCGGTGACATTTCCCACGACCGTCGCACCGCTCGTGTTGTATGGTTTGATCCCCGTGTTCGTGGACTGCGAGCTGGGGACCTACAATCTCGACGTCGCCCAACTGGAGGCGGCCTACTCGCCGAAGGTCCGGGCGGTGGTCATCCCCCACACCTTGGGCAACCCGTGCGACATGGATGCGGTCATGGCCTTCGCCGAGCGCCACCACCTCTTCGTGGTGGAGGACAACTGCGACGCCCTCGGTTCCCGCTACCGCGGCCGCTTCACTGGGACCTTCGGTCATCTGGCGACCTGCAGTTTCTACCCGGCTCACCACATCACGCTCGGCGAGGGCGGGGCGGTAGTTAGCCGCCTGCCGGAGTTGGCGCGGATCGCCCGTTGCATCCGCAATTGGGGACGCGACTGCCACTGTGAGTATGATGAGACCGATCCGAACGGGGCCTGCGGCCACCGGTTTAACTACAAGATTCCAGGCAGCGCCGAGCGACACGACCACCGCTACCTCTTCACAGAGGTCGGCTTCAACCTGAAACCGACGGACGTGCAGGCGGCCCTCGGGGTCGTACAGTTGCGCAAGCTGCCGCAATTCGCCGAAGCGCGGGTTCGCAATTTCGCGCACCTCTTCGCGCGGCTTGAGCCCTATCAGGATGTCTTCATCCTGCCGAGGGTGACGGTCGGCTCGCAGCCGGACTGGTTCGCGTTTCCACTGACGATCCGCCCGGACGCCGGCTTCGGGCGGCGTGAGCTGACAACGTTCCTCGAGTCGCGGGGGATCGAGACGCGGGTGCTCTTCTCCGGCAACATCGTTCGCCAGCCGGCCTACCGGGACATCGCCTGCCGGGTCGTCGGCGAGCTACGCCACTCGGACCTAGTCCTTGAGCGGACGTTCTTCATCGGTATTTATCCCGGCCTGGGCTCCGAGCAGCTCGACTATATGGCGGAGACGATCGCGAAGTTCCTCTCTCAACGCCTAGGCAAGTTAGCTGCTGCATAGGATCAGAAAGAAGTTGTTAGCGCGTAACAGCAAGGAGGGACGGCATGTCTAGCCAGCATCACCGTGGATTCCAGACTAGTTCGGTACCTTTCGGAATCTATGCCATCTGGAGCATCGTCCTCATCAGCGTGCTCCTGCTCGCATATCACGTGCCATCTTTTCGGTGGATGAGCCGGCACTCTCTGTATCTGGTCTTCGGTGCGATCGCCGTGCGGTCTCTGGTGGTCTATCTTCGGTTGGTGCATCTTAAAACGCAATGGATGGATGCCAGCGAGGAGCGGGGGGGTTTTCGAAGAATGTGGCTTCCCATTGGGATCCCCGTCTCCGCGGCGCTTCTCATCCTCCTCATGGCGGTAGGAGGGTTGGGAATCTCATCAATGGCGCGCGCTGAGCCATACCCGAGCCGGTATGTCGTCACCGATCCTAATTGGGTGGCGAGCCACCGGATCTCACCTGCTGATGCATGGCAGCTCTTCGTCCCGATGCGGTACTACGAGATGATTCGGCGGGGCAACATCATCGCGGAGGGAGAATCATTCCGCCCCGCTCTGCAGTTCATGATATGGGCGCTCAACAAATCCCTCTTGATG
>Ga0209515_10003043_pt1 | contig 24560 bp, 19 predicted proteins | sample Subgroupgradi54m_FD_187454 | JGI IMG/M metagenome (GOLD analysis project Ga0209515, IMG submission 187454) | Subsurface groundwater microbial communities from S. Glens Falls, New York, USA - GMW60B uncontaminated upgradient, 5.4 m (SPAdes)... ... | reverse complement strand
GATTTGGGGAAATTCATCCAAGCTAAATCTGCGCAAAAGTTTTCCCACTCGGGTCACGCGAGGATCCCCTCTCATTTTAAAGGCAGGTCCTCCCCTAAAACTTTGTAGGTTAAGATCCTCTAAAAGCTTTTCGGCGTTCTCATACATGGTTCTAAATTTAAGACAGCGAAAACGCTTCTCTTTATGCCCCACTCTTTCTTGTCTAAAGAATACGCTTCCCGGAGAATCACATCGGATTAAAAGAGAGATGATTAGAAATGGAAAAAATCCAATGGAAACCGCCAGAATGGAAACTGATACATCAAAAAATCTTTTTACAAAATAACCAAATCCATGCAAACTTAAAGGTTTTAAATGGAATATGGGAATTCCTAAGGAATAGTCCACCCTAATTTCCCCCAAGCGCATTTCTAAAAGTTCCGGCAATATTTTAATTTCAACTCCGTTATCTTCACAAAGGTCTAATAATTCCTGCAAATCGTCACGGTCAATGAGCTGTCCGGAAACAAGTAATTCTCCTTGAAAATGGCCGGAAATAAGGGTGGATTTGGCTTTTCCTATTTCCGAGGCAGAATAAACTAAAATGGTTTTATGAGGGTCTTTTTGCAGAAGTCGTATGGCGGTCTTTGTGCTTTTGCCATCCCCTAAAACAATCACAGTTTCTTGCAATGTTGTTTTTCGCGCTATAAATCCAAACACAAATTTAATGGTTTCACGAAATATAAAGAGCATGAAAATAGAGAAAAAGAACCCTAACAAAAACATAAGTCTAGAATATTCATATTGACGGTAAAGAAAGGTAGTGGAAAACATTAAGAGAGTTGCCAAGAAAACACTTTTTACAATGGCAAGGAACTCATTGGCCGCGTCTTGGGAAGTTTTAGAATAAAGTTTTCCAAAAATAATAAAAACAAGAATCCAAAGTGGAATTGCTAATTTTAGGATGGCAGCATAAATTTCCCAGCTTGGGATCCCTTTGGTTACGGGAAAAATATTTAAGAAAGGATTAAAGAAAAACCGAACCCCATAGGAAATTCTAAAAGAGATATAAATAACAACAATATCACTAATTAAAAGGGCGCCCCAATACAGAAATCTTTTCACAAAAGCCATATATCCTTATCTTATAAAATGAGGAAATTCCCATCAATGTAATTTTTTATTTCTTTTATAAAACGGTCTTTCCCAAAAGTTAAGGCATGTTGCCGAATTTTTTGAGGATCCCAACTTATATTTTTATAGCGTTGGATTGAATCTAGAAGTGATAGAGGAGTTGGTTCTTGAAAGTAGAGTCCAGTAACTTGATCTAAAACAGTTTCTAAAGCTCCCCCTTTTTTAAAGGCGATCACTGGTTTACCGCAAGCCATAGCCTCTAAAGGAACAATCCCAAAATCTTCTTCACTAGTAAATATAAGAGCCTTACAATTTTGATAGAGTGCTTTGAGTTCTCCATCCTCTTTCCAGCCTAAAAATTCAATATTACTTTTAGCCAATTTTTTAAGATTATTTTCCATAGGACCAGAACCAACAATTTTAAGAGGCTGTCCAGAAAGATTAAAAGCTTCCACAGCCAAATCCACCCTTTTATAAGGAACCAATGCTGAAACAATTAGAAAATAATCGTTTGCAGGATTAGGTGAGGGAGTATAAAAAGAAGTATCCACGGGTGGGTAGATCACTTCCGACTCTCTTTGATAGTAGTTTTGAATACGGTTTTTAATAAAATTGGATATAGAAACAAAGTGTGTTACATTCTTGGAGGATTCAACATCCCAGCGCTGTAACGGAGTTCTCAATATCTTCATGAGATGAGAGCTTAACCAGCCGCTTCTTCCATTGTTAAAGTAGTTATCGAATTGATCCCATACATAACGCATAGGTGTAAAACAATAACAGATATGCGTGATTCCCTTAGGCACTTTGCAGCCCTTTGCCACACAGTGGCTAGTAGAAATAACGAGATCATAACCTTGCAATTGAAAAGATTCTATTGCTTTTGGCATTAGTGGCAAGGTGTGCCGATAGTGGTTTTTTATAAAAGGTATCTTTTGAAGAAAGGAAGTATGAATGGAATGAGATTCAATTTTTTCTGAAACCGACCCGCGAATATGAAGGAGTGTAAAAATATCCGCTTGAGGGAAAAGATCGCAAAAAACCTCTAAACATTTCTCCCCACCCCTCATTCCCGTAAGCCAATCATGAACCAAAGCAACTTTAAGGTTAGAATTCATATTAGGCGTCATTGCGGCGAAAGCCGGAATCCAGAGACTTTATATCGCACGCCTCTCTAAATACATTCGCCATCTCTCTTGCGCATTTTTCCCAAGAAAACCGTTTAATGTTTTCGTAGCCTCTCTGAATTAGATCTTCTCTTTTAGAAGTATTGTTCCAAAGCGCAACAATTTTTTCCGCAAGAACATCTTTATTTCTAGGATCAAAAAATTCAGCCGCGTTCCCACACACTTCCGGAAGGGAGGTTGCGTTTGAGGCAATCACCGGGACTCCCAAGGACATCGCTTCCAATGGAGGCAACCCAAACCCCTCATAGAGGGATGGAAATATAAACAATTTTGCCTGTGAATAAAGCTGGTGAAGTTTAGCCACAGAAGATTCCCCCAAAAACAGAATTTCAGAATTACCTTTATATTTTTCCGCGAGTTCAGGCATGGAGTTTTTCCCCGCGATCAGAAGCCGTATTTCTGGAATTTTTTTCTTTGCGATCAGAGTCGCCTCTATAAGAGTTTGAACATTCTTAGAAGGCTTCACATTCCCCACATAAAGGAGATAAGGAATTTCTGCTGAGGAAAAGGGGGACTGTCCCTTTAGGGACTGTCCCCTTTTTCCCCCCACAGCACTAAAATCAATCCCCGCCCCCGTATGAATCACCGTAATTTTCTCTTTTGGAATCGCCAATCTTCTATTCAAATCTTCCTTCGTATAATTCGAGGTCACCACAATCTGCTTCGCTTTCTGGCAGGTAGCCTTTATCATTGTCTTAGCATAGAAATAGGCCATCTTGGAGGGTGGGTAAACCAAATGAATAAGATCATGGATCGTAACAACAATATTACCTTTAAAACTTAGCGGGATATTGTAATGAGGAAAATAATAACAATCCATAGTGATTCTTTGAAGTGCTCTAGGGAAATAGAACTGTTCTTTTAAAGAGTAAATAGGATAGGGGGCATGGATTTTTTGGCAAGGGTATTCAGAAATCTTATCCAAAGGCCCATAAAGTGTCATGTCAAAATCGGGATCTTCAACAAGAGTATCCAACATATGCCGGATATAAGTTCCAATCCCAGAATGGCGAACCATTCTAGAGTCCACCCCTAGTTTAATTTTATTAGTCATAATCTCGATTTAAGAAATAAGAGGAAAGTTAATTAATAAAACGATACTTTAGCAAACACCAAAAATAGACTAACCCATCTGACCATGAAATCTTTTTTCCTTCCTGATATGTCCGGCCGCTATAGGAAATAGGAGTTTCATAGATTCGAAGTTTCTTTTTACAGATTTTCGCAGTCACCTCTGGTTCAAAACCAAAACGATTGCTCTTTAATTCCATAGATTTAAGCACATTTGAACGAAAAACCTTATAACAGGTCCCCATATCTGTTAAATTGATGTTATAAAGGATATTTGTGAACAAAGTAAAAAATTTATTAGCGGCAAAATGCCAAAAGAAAAGAACACGATGGGGTCCTCCTAGAAAACGCGATCCATAAACCACATCCGCTCGACCATCTAAAATAGGTTCCAACAGTTGAGCATAATCTTTTGGGTCATATTCTAAATCCGCGTCTTGAATCAATATGATTTCCCCTTTTGCTTGAGCTAGCGCCGTTCGAATGGCCGCTCCTTTTCCAAAGTTTTTATCATGATAAAGGCAAAGAATGGATGGGTTGTTTAAATTCTTTAAAATTTCTCTTGTTCCGTCCGTAGAAGCATCGTCTACCACAATTATTTCTTTTAAGAGAGGGGACTCCTGAATCTTCTTAAATATTTCAAGAATAGTATTTTTTTCATTAAAGACAGGAACTAAAATAGAGATCATCATATTAGGGTTTTGAATACCTCCAATGTCGCGCGAGCCGCCTTAGACCAACTAAAATTTTTTGATCGTTCCAATCCCTTTAATTTTAAAGATTCCCTTAAACTGCTCTCTTCTATGACTTTTTTCATCGTATCACTCAATTGTTCTATGGAGTGTGGGTCTATGTAAAGAACATTATTTCCACAAACCTCTCTGTGAGTTGGGATGTCCGAAGCAATCACAGGGCAGCCGCTCGCCATGGCTTCCACAGGGGGCAGCCCAAACCCTTCATAATAAGAAGGGTAAACCAGGGCGATGGCCTTTTTATAAAGCAGGAGTAATTGTTCATCGGCAATATAATTAAAGAATATAAATCTATCATCTAATTGATTTTGTTGTATATATTTAAATAAATCCTCATTTTTCCAACCCTTAGGTCCACAAAAAACGATTCTAACTTCTTTCTTTAAATAATCAGGCAATTGTTGGTAGGCTTTAATCAGAGATAAAATATTTTTTCTAGGTTCTATACTGCCCACAAAAAGAAAAAATTGTTCAGGAATGTTTAAATTATTTTCTGATAATAATAAATTCTCTGAACCTTTAAAAATTTCATTACAGCATGCGGGGATAACAATAATTTTATCATTTGGAATATGTAAATGATCATTCATTTGGCTTTTAACATATTCTGTCGCCGTTAGAATAATGTCGCTTTTTTGAACTGCTTTTTTAAAATTTCTTGCAAAAGATTTAACCCGTTTTTTAGGGTGCCACTCAGGGTATAAAAGTACGCTTAAATCAAACATCATGGTGACAGTTTTACGCGCTTCAATTTCATCGAGGGGCAAGAAGTTGGGTTCAAAATAAAGATCAAATTTATTTCCCTTCCATGCTTGAGTGGTTCTAAAAGCAAAGGTTCGCAGTTCCCGCCCCATAGGTCCAACAATGGGCACATCTGCTAGAATATTTTTTATCCCCTTTAAAGTTTGGATAATCCTCTGATCGAATGAAATAGGTTTTTTTTCACCTGCATTAGGGATTCTTGGAAGTTCTTTGGAATAAAATCCATAGTAGTAAGTATAGTCATTTTCAGAATCTATTTTTTTTAAATGTGAAAGAATCTGGTAAGTGTATTGTCCAATTCCAGCTAGAGGGGTTAAAAGAGAGTTGGCATTGGCGACTATTTTCATATTGTGGTTTGAGCTATAAACAAAAGCAGGGCTGGGGTAGAGATAAAGAAAGGTAAAAGAAATATTTTTTCCCGCGTGTTTAAATAGTAAATAAGCAGTAAAAGATAAAGGGGAGCAAGAGTGCGTGTAAAACTAAAATAGTCTGCCCAAGGGTCTGCTATAAAAATAGAAAGTAGAGCAAAGGATAGTAAGGGTAAAGTACTTTGTAAACTAATTTTAAAGATTGATTTAAAGGCTAAAACAATGCTAGAGAAACAGGCAATCGTGAATGAAATATCATAAAAAATGTGGGTCATGGAATTATGTTTCCATAGGGTGCTTATTTTATAACTGAGTATTTTTAAAAAAGGGTAGAGTGGAACAAAGTATAGACTACTATAGCCGCTAGCGGTAAGATGGAAATCATAAATGGGTCCATCTATCTTATATTCTACATAAATATACCAAAGAGAATAGAGTAAAAATGGACAGAATAATAACCAAAACTCTCTCTTATCTTTTTGAAATAGGAGTTCATGTAAAATAATTGCAAAGGGTATTAAAAGCGCGGTACTTTTAGAAAGCGCCGCAATCGTTAAAAAAAGTGAGGTTAAAAGAAAAGATCTCTTGCAAATATAAAAATATAAAGCCCCGCAAATAGATGCCATCTGCAAAGGTTCAGTCAGGTTCCTGGTCACAGCCAAGAATAATCCGGGGATCAACCCATAAAGTAAAGAATACCAAACAGATTGGCCGTAATATTCCGCAATTCTTCCAATAAAAAAAGTTCCCAGCGCGATGGCTAAAATATTGACAAGAACCATACAGTAGGGAATTGCCTGTGGAGAGCCAAATGAAACCATGTTGACTAAAAGAGGGTAAGCAATTCGTCGATAGCGATATCTTGCGAAGTCCATAGCCTTAAAATGGTCTGTATTCATGAAGGGATCGTGCGCGGCATAAAAGTAAAATTGACCATCGTACCCTCCATCCTGGCGCACAAATGTCTTATGATTAACAATATTTGGGTTGGGATATTTATGGCTAATATAGGAAAAACCTGTTATATTGAATTGAAACTGTTCATGAGCAAAAGCAACTAAAACAATGGTATAGAAAAAAAAGACAAGAAGAGGTGGTAAATATTTAATTTTAATAATAATGTTTACTTAGGATTTTGGTTTACGGATATTTCCAATGATTCTTCCCATAATGGTTTTAGTTCGTTCATGAAAGGTTTAAGTTCATTGACTATTTTTTCTAGTTTTTGTTTTTTTCTAGTTTTTTCACTTACCGACATGTCCATAAATTTTTGCATATTATGTCTAACCTTATAAAGAAAAAACTTGTTAATAAAAATAAAACCTATCCAAAAAAGCAATATGATTAATAAGGTTTTATATAAGAATTTTAACAACCATGGAAGCATATTATCTAAAGATTTATCTTCTTCTTTTAATTTTAATGGAAGAGAAATATACTCTTCCATTTCTGCCTCAAGCATCTTCATAAAATAAACCGCTTTTTTATTTTCTAAGTTTTTGTAGGCTAGGGTTAGGTCACTATTTTCTTCAATTAAACTTAATTCAGGAATTGTGAGATAATAGATCTCGCCACTTGAATGAATGACTATGTCATACTTTAGGCTATTAAAAAAATCTAGATTCTTCTTCATTTATTTTTCATGATGCCCTATGATTATTTTATCATTTAAACCAATCAGATATCTCTTTCTAATAGATAGAAAAAAGTAGCCGAGAAGAGAGATTGTGAAACTACCATAAAAAAGGATTAACGAGCGTTTAAAATAAGTAGGTCGATAGATCCATTGAACCGTGTGGGCGCCCGCAGGGACTTCTACCGCTTTAAAATTAATATTTGCTCTATAGACTGGAGTTTCTTTTCCATCAATAGTAGCCTTCCAGCGTTTATCATAACCATCGGAGTAATATAAAATTCCAGCCTTATTTAAATTAACCGATATATTTAATGAATTGTAATTATCATTAATTATATTAATCTTACTAAAGGGTGCGCTCCCACTTGTGTCTTGGATGAAGTTTTTATAATTTTCAATCACTCCAGTATTAATATTTAGATTAGTTTTATCTTCCGGATCTATAAATATATAGTCTTTTAAAAATTGAGTGGATTTTTCTGGTCCTAAATGAATTAAACTTTTAATAACCTCCCTATTTTCCAGGGGCAAGGCACCTTTTTTAAATTGAATATTGGGTTTATTAACCGCAAAGATCTCATTTAAAGCACTTGCGGGGATATCGGAATGCAGTAAATAAAAGTAATTTTTAAGTAAAAACATACTGTTCCATCTAAAATTCTTGTAGCCATAATCAAATGAATTGGGAAGCAAATCCTTTTGCGTCATTCTTAGCCTCGAAGTGGGAACATATTTTTTTGCATCAATATCGTCCATTATTGGAGAAAGAACAGTTGGAATCTTGGATATTAAAGAACTATATCTCATGGACTGATCTGGATGAATTTCAGGAGGAAGAAGAGATCTGTTTTTTAGTTTTTCTGTTTGGGATATTTTGGTATTTATTCCAAATTCTAGTGTTGGATGTTTTTGATGGGTATAAAGGAATTCACTTTTATAAAAAAAATGAATTAAATCTACAGAGATACTAAGTGCCATAAAAAACATAAAAGTTATTTTTTTATCCCAATAGTATTTTTTAAATAAAGTCTCTTTTAGAAAAATTGCCGTAAATAAGGGCACGATAATAGATAGGATAAATTTAAGGATAAATCTAGATCTATTTGTTGAAAAATAAAATATACAGATCACTTGAATCAATAGAATTAAAACAAAAAGAAGAAATCGTGGTTTAACAACTCTGTATAATAATTTTCTTATATCAAATAAATTAGTTTGCCATAAATCTACCACATAATTTCCTCCTAAAATATAAAAGTAAAATAGTATGAAAGAAAAAAAGAAGACAAGGCAATGTGTGTGTCTAATAAACCACAAGGGTGGATAAAGGTAAAAGAGAAATTGATGCAATCCTCCGGCAGGACCTAGGATGAGTAATCCAAATAAAATGACTATAAAAAGCCAGAACTTTTTTAATGGATGCTGACCATAAATAATGCCGAGAAGACATAGTACCCAAGGTATAAATCCAATATAGATCAATGCTTCTGAAGCGTTCCCCCATGGAATTTCACCGTACCAATGTAAATAACTATTCCCTTCTGGAGCTAATGTTTGAATAAAATCCCATAGGGTCGAATAGGTGCCCGTTTTAGAAACGAGAACATAGGGCATTATAATACCTTCTACAATATCCTCTGGATTTCCTTCATATTGTTGAGGCGCGTATAACGATTGGCCATTTTTGTACTCTGTATTTAACATTCTTGCTGGGAATACAAACTCCTTTTTTTCCAATAGGAGTACTACATTGGGTAATAACATGAATATGTTTATTACAGCCATCACTAATATTTTTAAAAATAATTGCTTTTGCTTTAGTAAAAGCACAATAAGATTTCGATTAAACAATAGTAAACCTAACGCAAAAAATAACAAATAAATCCAAGTCCCAGTGAAGAACATCGATTGCCAATTCATTCCTATAATCCCGCTCAAAATTAACCAGTGACGCCAACTACTGTCTTGGGAATAAATGATTTTAAGTAAGAAATAGGTCATAAAAGGAATCCATAAAAATTGGTTAATCATCCCATCTTGACGAAGATCAACTAACATCATTGAAGAAAATAATAGAATAGGAATAAGCGATAATCGAATAAATAGAGTGCGTGCCCATGGACGAAATACCAGATAGATTCCAAAGGCAACAAACAGGTTTTGAACAAAACGATACCAGTTAAATATGAGTATTCCGTCTTGTGTAAAAATCTGTCCAATATAAATGGTTAACAATGCCAACGGTTCAAATAGTCTAAAATGTGATATGAGCGGGTAAAAAGGTTCTCCACCATGCATAAAAGGATCCCAGAGCGGATAATGACCATTTAATATTGATTCTAAAAAAAATTGAAACACTGGATAGTTCCAATAAAAGTTATCATGGATTAATGTGGAGTGCCCCCACAATAATGGACGAAGAAGGAGGATCAATATGGATAGAGCAATCACCCAAGTGAAAGATTCATCGTGGTGATAAAAGAATTTAAGTGGTTGTTTCATCTAATGGAGTGGCGAATCTTTAGAAGGTCCAATATCATTTCTTAAATAAGGATGAGTTGTGGGCGCGAGCACATTCTTATCTTTTAGATAATAACCTGCCCACATTGTTTCCCAAAAGTTGAGTCCAGTTATAAAAATAGAATTAACTTTAGGATCTTTATTCAATTTAGACAAAAGTTTTTGTTTTTCTGGAATAAATTGTCCACTCTTAATTGAAGAATATAAAACTAGGGATGTTCTCAGTATGCTAATAAAAATTATTAAGAATAAAAAAATTGAAATTATTCTATGTAGTTTTCTTTGAAAAAATTTACCAGAAAGATAAAAATCTGTTCCTTTAGTGATTAAAAGTGGAGCCCAATAATAAAGATAGGTGAAGTTTTTAAAATATCTATAGTTCCAATCGTTATTAAAGGCAATGGCTCCGGATATTAAAAATGGAATGAGCATACAAAGTAAAATTTCTTTTTCCTTAAGATCTTTGATTCCCAAGTACAGTAAAATAAATAGAATAGGATTAAGAATCCATTCTAATAGTTGAGAGGGCTCCGCGGGATTAGAAAATACAAATCCAAGCTGAAAAGGTAAAAGATAATACCCATGGGTGACTCGCCAGCCTCCCCCGATTTCAGCGGCATGAAATAGGATAATCGAGATAAAATGTTTGGTTTGATAAGGGCAAAGTAATAGAGTCACTCCAAAAAGGAGCGCCAATTTTTTAATTGTCAATGACCATGTATATTTTTTGATCCCAATGATCCAAAAACTGTAAAAAACTACAATAAAGATTAGAAAAGAAAATATTTCTAAATAACTAGCCAGGACTCCTGCCGCGAAGAGCGAAAGCGCGACCCCTTTAGAATAACCCAACTCTTCCTTGTTAATATAGGCTGGGAACAAGCTAAAGAAAGATAAGAATAGAGCCGTCCCCATCACTTGAGGCAAAAATCCATGGTAGAGAATGGTAATAATATGCGGATTAAAATAGGCAAAGACAACCCCTAAAAATAGAAATTTACCCTCCAATTGCGCAATGGATTTAGAGAATTTCCAAAGGATGGGTAAGGAGAGCGCGTAAAGAAAAATAATATAGAGTGAAAACAAATCTGCCACATCTGTTTTTAATATGGCAGAAAGAGAGGAGAGAGGATAATAGGCCAGCCACCTCGGCGCTGGAATTTGCCAAGAAATAACCCGTTCTTCTATAGAAGCATTTCTGGAAGCGGGAGAATCTCCAAAAGAATTTAGATAATTTTTTAACCCTTTCCTCTGTAAGAAATTAGCAGTCACACAGTAATCAAAGAGGTCATTATTCCCTATCGTAAAGCTGGTCATTTTTTTTGACTTTACAAGGACGGGTGTCATAAAAAATAGAACAACCAAAAGAACGGTAGAGAATGTGTAAAGGCTAAAATGATGAGAGATGGGTGTTCTATTTCTAAAAAAGAGGTATTGAATAAGATATAAAAGAACCCCAACTAGAGCAGAAATCCAAAAAGAAAAAACGCTCCCAATATCAAAAAATCCAAATAGAATAGAAATAAGTCCAATTTGGATAATCCCAATCCATGGTGAATAGATCTTAATATCTTCTTTATCTTGGAATAGAAATTGAGAAAGTCCTAGCCCAATAAGAAAAGTAGAAAAATATAAGAATAGAGTTGAAGTTAGGATTTCTAGAATAACTGTAAACAATTTTTCATTTCCATGCTTGGACAACGGCTCTATAATGGAGGGCTTGCTTTTTAAAAAGAGAAAAACGATTTTTGGGAGGAGCAATAAGTGATTTAACCTCTTTAAATCCCGCGGCTCGGCACATTCCAATAAGAGCTTTTTCTGTGGGTGCCCACCAATTGTTAACATCCCCATTCAGTTCATTAGTTTCATAGAATTCTGTAAGCGCTAAATTTTCATATCTTGGTATGGATATTGCCTCTGTTTCTATAATAGCCACAGTTTTAGTTACTTTGGCTAAACGCTTAAGTGCTTCAAAGGGATTATGTACATGATAGAGCACCCCAAAATAGAATACAACATCAAATACCCCTAATTTTGCAAGGTCCACTTCCATAAAATCTCCAAAATAAGACTCCACCTTACTATTGAGTATTTCATGAGCTGTATTAAACCCTTTTTTTCCAGGCAATTCTTTTGGACGCCACATGCCAGGAACAGTCTCATACTGTTGTGGAATTATCTTCTTCTCCTTACACTCCTTCCAATATTGGATCATGGCAGGGACATCCATTCCCCAAACATAGTGGTCTAAGGCAAGAACTTTATTGGCTCCCCGTTTCTCTGCCTCAAAAGAGTAGAACCCATCCCAAGCCCCAATATCTAATACACTTTTTCCCTTTAAATCTGGCAGTTGAAACGAATTTAATTCCTTTTCTAACTGAAGCGAAGTTTTGTGTCCCGGAGTCATCACTTCTAGAGATAGAGGAATGGAATGCCACCAAAAAGGAACAGTGCTGACCCTGTTTATAATATCCTGCTTATTAAATATCACAATATTCTAAAAATCATAATGTTTTCTTCCCCTTTTGTTGAATAGGGTTTTTCCGCGATTAATTTAATTTCATGAGTGCCGGCTAAAAGGGGATTGGAAAAAATAATCGTATAGTTTTTTCGAGTATTGCCGGTTAGATTAATTTCATAGGCAATCTGATCATGAATAGAAATTTGAATATTTTGAGAGTCTAAAGAATAAAGTTCTAGAGTTAATCCTGGGATTTCCGTACTAGAACGGAGAAGTAATTTACATTCTTTCTCACCCATCCAAACCCATTGATCTAACCCATTCGATTCTCTTGGAGAAAACCCCTCCCCTAATCTAATCTGCGGTTGTTGTATGAGTTGGGGATCCTTATACTCTATAAGATCATAGTCATTATTTTCATATATTTTTTTAGTGTTCGTTGAATCTCCTAAGGGATGGGTTAGAGCACAGACGCCCTTTTTCTTCAAAAGATATTTAAATTTATTAGATCCAGCGGGATTATGGTCAAACTCAAATGATTCATAGCTACGCTTTTTATCTCTTAAATAGTAAAGGGACCATAGAGTTTCCCAAAATGATAATGTTTCATCCACGAAAATATGATCTACATCAGGACTATTCCCAATGCTTTGGAGCGATTTTAAATTTTTAGTAATTAATTTACTTTTACGGCTCGCGTAACTAATTCTTTCCCCAGCTTTAATCGAGGCCTGGATCATAATTAAGAATAGAATGGAAACTGTAAAAATAGCAATCAATTTTTTTATTCCGTTATTCTGTTTCATTCTTTCAATAACAATTCCAGTACCTTGGACAACCGCGATGGGAAGCCAAAAATAAACATAGGTGAAATTTTTAAAGTAAGCGTAATTATAATCTCTTAAATAGCTCAAAAAACCCGATAGTACAAAAGGAATGATGAGGATGAAAAAATATCCTCCGCGGGCGTTATTCCGTATTCCTAAAAAAGCGAGATAACAAAGTAAAGGAGCTAAAAGCCATTCTAGGAAAATGTTGGGTTGAGGGGATGGGTGAGTAAAGTAACTTCCTAAGGGTAAAAGAAACAGGTAATATCTTTTTGTGACATCCCACCCATATTTGGCTGCTCCAGAAAGTTGAGCTTCCCATAAGTAATAAAAGAATTGATAGGTTTGATAAGGAGCTAAAAATAGAATAAGAAGGGCGCAGCCTAAAGCCATCTTAATGACCTTTTGTATGCTAAATTTCTCTTGAATGTATTGATAAGCCAGAGTTAGGAAAGTTAGGAGTATAAGCGCTGGAATTAAATCCAGATAACTCATCAGGACTCCAGTGAGAGGCAGACCCAAAATAATGGAAGAACGGAACCAGTGAATATTTTTATTTTCTAATATTAAAGGGAGTAAAGATATGTACAAAATGGCAAAACCCATTCCCATGATTTGTGGAAAGAAATCATGATAAAGAATATAAAGAATATGTGGATTAATAAGGCAAAAAAGGAGCGCTAGTTTAGACACCCAGCCAGATAATTGGAGAGTTCTAGTAATAAAAAAATAGAGTAGTGGCCAAGACAAAATAAGGGTGATGTTGTTAAGTATGGAAAATAAATTCGCGCTATCAGAATGGAATAAAGCAGAAAAGAAAGAGAGGTTAAAAATCGGCATCCAACGAGGATTAAATCCAACTTGAACTAACATTTGGCTTAACACCTCTTTAGTGTAGTCTATTGGAATTGGAGGTTGGGACTGATAGGTTTTAATAGTGGAAAGCAGGTTCCCGTGAGCGCGTAATTCTTCAGAGGCCAACGCGTAAAAATAAGCATCATGATTTCCCGTTGAAATCGTTGTCAACCCTTCCGAATGAATAAGAATTGGCAGGGAGAGTATAAGAGAGGCTATAACAGCAAGGAGTCCAATAAAACAGATCTTGGTCCATTCAATTTTTTGTTTTGAAGCGAACCAAAAGCTAAGACCCCCTAAAAGAACAAAAGGATAGGATATTTGAGTTCCTAATCGAAACAGGTTAAACCATGCGCTTATCAGACCAATCCAAAGAAATCCAAACCATGGCGCAAATAAGAGTTTTTCTTCTATGACATCTTGTTTGAAAATAAAACTAATCAACCCCAACCCGATGAATGTCGTAATAATGTAGGTAAAAACAGTGATAAGAATAATTTGAAGGAGGGTGATCACTTACCGCTGTCCAATGACGGCGTAATCTTGAGGGCCAAACAAAATCTCATTCAGTTTAGTGGTGTTTCTATCCTTCCCTTGGAGTTTTTCATGGTCAGGAATGTAAGAGGTGTAGTGGATGGTTACTTTTTTAAAACCAGCGTCTTCTAAGAGAAACTTCATGGTTAAGGGTGGAATTGGATTCTTATGGGTTAAATCGAGATAAAAATTTTTCAAGGAAGTAAAACTATTGGGATTCACTGTTTCTAAGATAAGGACTCCATGATCCTTAATCTTAGAAAAAGAAGTTTTAATGAATTCTGTTAAATACTCTACTGGTAAATGTTCAATCACTTGAAAGGCTGTGATGCCAATGAGGGTTTGATCCTTAATATTTTGCAGATAGATTAAAGCATCACTCAAAGAGACTTCTAAACCCTTCTCCTTACAAGAATCGACCATACTTTGAGTTAAATCTAGTCCACGACATGGGATATTGTTTTGTTTTAATAAAGTAAGAAACTCCCCTCGGCCGCAACCCACATCTAAGACAAATTCCCCCTTAGATTCTTTTTGAGCTTCTTCGATCCTAGGTAAGTATTGAGTTTGCGCTTTTAGGATTTCATTATTGTTTCCACGGAACTGGTTTTCAAACGCGAAATAACGGTATGTTTCTGATGAAAAACCATTCTCAACTATTTTTTTAACAGTTTCCCCTTTTAGGATCCCTGTCTTTTCCTCTAAGGCTTCACGGAGTAGTTCCAAATCTCTCATCATAGTGGCAGATCGGCTTCTTAAGTCTTCCACTATTTTTAATAAATCTTTTTGTTGATCCTCATACTCTTTAAGGCGTTTATGAAATCTTAAGAGGCGATCAATAAAAGAGAAGGGAAAGATTTTTAGCATTTATTTTGAAGGAGTTTAATATCTTCTTCCACCATTTCTTTGACTAGATTTTCAAAGGAAATCTCATGTTTCCAGCCTAGTTTTTTGTAAGCGTAAGCGGGATCTCCAATGAGTAAATCCACCTCTGCTGGACGGATTAAATTTGAGTCTATAGCGACATAATCTTGGTAATGATACCCTTGAGTTTTAAATGCGATCTCCAAAAATTCTCGGATAGAGTGTGTTTCTCCAGTAGCCACCACATAGTCCTCCGGAACATCTTGCTGAAGCATCATCCACATTGCCCTCACATATTCCTTGGCATGGCCCCAATCTCTTTTTGCTTCCAAATTTCCCAGTTTTATCTCCTTTTCTAATCCCATTTTAATGCGCGCTAAATGGGATGTAATCTTACGGGTCACAAATTCATAACCTCGCCGAGGGGATTCATGGTTGTATAAGATTCCATTACAGGCGAACATTCCGTAAGCTTCTCTATAGTTACGGGTCAATTCGTAACCGGCTTCCTTCGATATTCCATAGGCTGAACGAGGGTGAAACTTTGTTTTTTCAGTTTGTGGGACTTCCTCAACTTTACCAAACATTTCACTGGAGGCGGCAAAGTAAAAACGACAGTCTGGCTTATATTCTCTAACCGCGGCTAGAACATAATGCGTGCCATTAATGTTTGTATTTAATGTGGAAAACTCATCTTCAAAGGAATAACTAACAAAACTTTGGGCAGCCAAATGGTAGCATTCATCCGGTTTAATATTTTGAATCACACGGCAAATGCTGGGAAAACTTTCCAAAGAGGCAGCATGCAACTGTATCTTACCTAGGAGATGTTTAATTCTCCAAAGTCTGTGTTCTGGATCCTCAATCGCAACTCTTCGAACAATACCATGAACCTCGTACCCTTTACTTAATAGAAATTCCGAAAGATAAGAACCATCTTGTCCTGTAATTCCCGTAATCAACGCTTTTTTCATTTTACCTATCCTTTTTAGTTTAGATTAAATCCCGACTTTTGGCTGTCTTCATAAAATGTTTTAACGGTGTCTAAAGAGACATCTATTAATTCTTTTCCCAACATGGACATTTTCTTTAGTATATCTGGGGTCACTGTAATAATTTGACATCCAGATTCTTGAGCTTGAACAATGTTGAACACTTCCCTGGAACTTGCCCAGAGGAGTTCTGCTTTGGGGAGGTGTTTTAACAGTTCATGCGACTTCTTCATGATTGGAAGAGGGTCTACCCCCGTATCCGCGATACGACCCGCGAAAACAGAAACAATGGAGTCTGTATTAGGGTGAAGCGCCTTAGAGACTTCTTCCACTTGATCTAAAGTAAGGATCGCTGTTACATTCACCGGAATTCCTTCATGAGATATTTTTTTAATGAGAGGGATAGAGGATTGACCCTGCGTATTAATAATGGGAATCTTTACATGGATATTCTTCGCCCAGCTATAAATTTTTCTCGCTTGCCGTTCCATTTCTATGGGTTCATCTGAAAATACTTCAAAAGAGATAGGCAAATCCACGATGACTCCTAGAATTTCTTTGGCAAAATTTTCATAGTGAGTCACTCCTGCTTTCCGCATTAAGGTAGGATTCGTAGTAAAACCATGGACTAATTTATTTTTATAGGCATAGATCATATCCTCCTTATTAGCCCCATCCGCGAAAATTTTTACTGTAATGGATTCTCTATTCATTGTGGCCTGCTCCTTTTTTGTTCTTTAAGTGTTTTTTTAAAATAGTCTATCGTGGAAACCAAACCAACCTTAAGTTTAATATTGGGTTCCCATTTTAGTTTGCTTTTGGCTAAACTAATATCTGGACAGCGTACCTTTGGATCATCTTCTGGCAAAGGTTTAAAAATAATAGAACTTTTACTCCCTGTTAATTTCTTTACTAGATGAGCCAGTTCTAATAATGTAACTTCTTCTGGATTTCCAATATTCACCGGTTCATTTAAATTAGAAAGGAGTAATCTGTAAATTCCTTCAATTAGATCATCTACATAACATAAACTGCGCGTTTGGGAGCCATCTCCATAAACGGTCATGGGCTTATTTTTCAATGCTTGCATCATAAAGTTGGGGATGGCACGGCCATCGTTCATTCGCATTCTGGGGCCATAGGTATTGAAGATTCGTAAAATTCTTACGGGCATATTGTGGTAACGATGGTAGGCCATGGTCATGGCTTCCGCAAATCGTTTTGCTTCATCATAAACTCCACGCGGGCCCACAGGATTCACATTCCCCCAATAGGTTTCTTTCTGCGGGTTAACCAGAGGATCTCCGTAAACTTCCGAAGTGGAGGCGATCATAAAAATTGCTTTTTTATCTTTAGCTAATCCTAGGGCCTTATGAGTGCCCAAAGAGCCAACTTTTAGGGTTGGAATTGGAAGCTGAAGGTAATCTTGAGGACTGGCTGGGCTGGCAAAATGAAGAACGGCGTCCAATTTACCGGACACATGAATAAAGTTAGTTACATCTTGTTTTAAAAAAGTAAATTTTTCATTTTTAAAAAAAGGCTCAATATTGCTTAAACGACCCGTTGCTAAATTATCCATGCAGATCACGGTATGATCATTCTTTAAAAGATAATCGCAAAGATGGCTTCCTAAAAATCCTGCTCCACCAGTAATGAATAGTCTCATTTAAACGCTTTTTCTCCCAATAGAATGATAGCTAAATCCAGATTTTTTCATCAGGTCCAAACTAAATAAATTGCGTCCATCCACAATGGTAGGATGTTTCATGATAGATTTTAGACGCTTTAGATCCATTTTCTTAAATTCATCCCATTCGGTCACGATCACTAGACAATCCACACCCTTGGCAGCATCGTAGATCGTGGAACTAAATTCTACATTTTTAATCACTTTTTTGGCCTGTGGAATAGCAATGGGATCGTAGGCCTTAATCCGCGCTCCTCTTCCTTGTAACATACGAATAATATCAATAGAAGGAGCCAATCTCATATCATCTGTATTGGGTTTAAAGGCGAGTCCTAGGATCGCGATGGTTTTACCTTGCAGAATCCATAAAGCTTCTTCAATCTTACGCACAAAATAAATTTTCTGCTCCTCATTAATCTTTTTAACGCTTTCCAGTAAATGAAAATCTTCCCCTAACTTTTTGGAGATCCAAAGAAAGGCTTCTAAATCCTTTGGGAAACAAAACCCGCCAAATCCGCATCCCGCGTTTAAAAAGGATCGAACAATTCTCTTGTCAAAACCCATGCCTTCGGCAACCTCTTCCACATTGGCTCCCACTTTTTCGCAAAGTCTTGCGACCGCGTTGATATAAGAAATTTTAGTTGCTAGAAATGAATTGGAGGCATGTTTAATGAGTTCAGAACTTTTAGGATCGGTCAATACGATGTGTGCCTTGAGCGGTCCATAAAGAAGTTTCATCATCTCTCTAGCTTTTTCAGTCTCGGCTCCTATAATAATTCTATCGGGTTTAAGAAAATCGTTTACAGCGCTTCCCTCCCTTAAAAACTCTGGGTTAGAAACGATATCAAAGGGAATATTCCCTTTATGATAACGAAGCACTGTCTTTTTTATCCATTCACAAGTTTCTACGGGGACAGTAGACTTTTCAACAATCACGATATATTTTTTTAGATGAGTGGCAATTTCTCGAGCGACTTCTTCTACATAGGATAGATCGGCAGAACCATCCGAGCGAGGAGGAGTTCCCACCGCTATAAAGGCAAAATCCGCACGATTGATACTTTCTGATATAGAAGTAGAAAATGAAAGTCTTTTTGCCTTTACATTTTTATGGATCAATTCTTCTAACCCTGGTTCATAGATGGGCACTTTCCCTTTTTTTAACATTTGTATCTTTTTTTTATCGTTGTCTACGCAAATGACACGATGTCCAATTTCTGCCAGGCATGTTCCCGTCACTAATCCTACATAGCCAGTCCCAATCATGGAAATATTAAACATAACTCTATTATTACCTCAATGCTGTATATTTCGATTCTATATAGTTGGTCAAAGCCTCTTGCCAACTTCTTAGCTTTGGATATTGATTTAACTTCCAAACAAAATTTTCTAGCGGGCTAAAACCTGGCCTTTTCGCTTTTAAGGCAAGAGTCTCTCTGATTCCTTGAATAATAAAATCTGGATTCGCGTTGAGAAATTTCGCGATAAAGTGAGCTAATTCATAGCGGCTACAACACCCTTCATTCACAATATGAGTCATTCCATAAGTGTGTTTATCGATCAGAAAAAGAATAGATTCTGCCAGATCTTTTGAATAAGTAATGGTATTAATAATGTCCGTTGCGGCTGTAACCTTCTCTCTAGTTTTAGAGGATTGGATCACGCGATCTACAAAAGTAGGTCTTCGTGGGCCATAAACTAAAGCGGTTCTTACGATATAAAATCTTCTTAAAAGGGTTTGAACAAACTCTTCTCCCCAAAGTTTAGAGCGGCCGTATACATTTCCAGGATTAGGTCTATCCATTTCCGTATAAGGGGCATCTTTCTTGCCATCAAATACTTGGTCTGTGGAAATATAAAGCATTTCGGTATCAAATTTTTGACAGGCTAGAGCAAGATTGCGAGTCCCTATTCCATTCACTTGAGCGGCGAGATCAGGGTGAGATTCACATTCATCTGGATTAGAAATAGCGGCAGAGTGGATGAGACAATCAGGATTTAGATTTTCAATTGTCCGTAGGGTAAGATCCGAATCTACAATATCGAGATCTCTCCAATATTCCGGCGCGATAAATTCTGGTTTGTTGCGTCCCAATCCCCAAAGTTCATGTTTAGTTTCTAGGGATTTCCAAAGATCGCTTCCTACCAGACCAGAACAACCCGTGATGACAATTTTCATTGTTTAGCGGCCTTGAATGGTTGGATACTGTTTTTTAGAGTATTTTTGATAAGAGTTCCCATCTTTAATTTTCTTCCACCATGCTTTATTCACTTCATACCAACGAATTGTTTCCTGAATATACTCCGAAAATGGTTGATCGGGTTTAAATCCCAATTTTTTAAGTTTGGAGGAGTCTAAGGCATATCTTAAATCGTGTCCAGGTCGATCCGACACGGACTGAATAAAACTAGAAGGAAGATTTAATTTTTTTAATATTAAATTTGCCAATTCTAAATTATTTAATTCTTTGCCAGTTCCAATATTATAAATTTCTCCACTCTTTCCTTTTTTGAATACTAGTTCGATCGCTTTGCAGTGATCTAAAACATGAATCCACTCCCGCACATTATTCCCTTTCCCGTAAAGGGGTATCTTTTTTCCTTCCAAGAGATTGGTAATAAAAACCGGAATCACCTTTTCAGGGAATTGATGAGGACCAAAATTATTGCAGCAGCGTGTGATGATGACTGGAAACTGGTAGGTATGCCAATAAGCTAAACACAAAAGATCTCCGGCCGCCTTAGAGGCAGAGTAGGGACTAGAGGGATGGAGTGGAGATTCTTCCTTAAATTTTCCATGGGCAATAGAACCATAGACTTCATCTGTGGAGATATAAATAAATTTTTTTACTTTATTTTGTCTGGAAGATTCTAAAAGGTTTTGTGTCCCCACAATATTGGTTTGGACAAAAGGATCACTGGTTTGAATAGAGCGGTCTACATGAGTTTGCGCCGCAAGGTGGAAAACCGCGTCGGTGTTCTTTGTTAGGGACTGAACCAATTTTTTGTCGCAAATATCCCCTTTAACAAATTGAACCTGACTGCGGCTTTTGATCTCTTTTAAAAAATCTTCGTTACCCGCGTAATCCAATAGGTCCAAAACCGTAATAAAATCTTTAGGATATTTCTTAATCCAGACCCTCGTAAAATGGGAACCAATAAAACCGGCTCCTCCGGTAATCAATACTTTCATAGGTACTCTTTCCAGCGATCCTTATCGAAAAAATATTGAAAAGTATCTTTTAGTCCCGTTTCAAAAGTCACTTTGGGTGTATAGTTAAAATCTTTCTGTAAGGCCGCAATGCTAGCGTAGGTTTTTCTTACATCCCCATCTCGTTTAGGAAAAAATTCTTTTGGTAGTTTTTTTCCTAATATCTTTTCTAAGCCTTCAACAATCTGCAGAAGTGAAATGGAATTACCACAGCCTACATTGTAAATTCCACTCTCACTCTTTTTAGATTGCGCCGCGACAATGTTAGCCTGTACCACATTATCAATATGAGTAAAGTCACGAGCTTGTTGACCATCCCAGTGAACTTCTATAGATTTTTCTTGTATGGCGGCAATAATAAATTTTGGAATTACAGCCGCGTATTTTGATTTAGGATCCTGTTTAGGTCCAAAGACATTGAAATATCTTAAACAGATTCCGGGCAATCCATAAGTTTTGGCGAACATGCGAATGTAATATTCTCCCGCTAATTTAGAAACCGCGTAAGGAGAAATAGGGTCCGTAGGATCAGATTCTTCTTGAGGAAATTTTTTAGTATCTCCATAAACGCTAGAAGAAGAAGCAAAAACAAATCGTTTTACTTTATTCTCCGCGCTGGCAATGAGGCAGTTCAGAGTCCCATCTACATTGACCGAATTATATTCATAGGGTTGTTCTACGGAGCGCGGTACGGATCTAAGAGCCGCCTGGTGGAGTACATAATCGACCCCTTGAACGGATTTAGCAACGGCATGAATATCCCGAATATCCCCTTCAATGAGTTCTATTTTATTTATAATTCCGTCTAAGAATTCTTTTTTTCCAGCGAAAAAATTGTCCAATACTCTTACCTTTTCTCCCATGGAAATAAGAGTGTGCACAATACGAGAACCAATAAAACCCGCGCCCCCTGTCACTAACCAATGCGCCATAAATTATGGTACCTCCACGCGAGAAGAATCTCCCACCATAATTCGGTAGGCGGAGGGTTTGGATGGAGACTGTAAAACAGTCGCGTTTTGTCCAATTAAGGAGCCCTCGATGCGTTTAATATTTTTTATTTGAGCATGTTCCAACACAATAGAATGTTCAATTTCGCAATTATTCAAAGTAGCGTGATGATAAATAGAAGTAAACGGCCCCACATAAGATTCTTCAATGAGGGTTCCTTCTCCAATAATACAAGGGCCTCGAATAATGCTTTTTTTAATGGAGGCCCCCTTTTCTATAATAACCCTTCCTTCAATTTTACTCTGTGAGTCTATGGTACCCAATAAGGTTGTTTTAATGGATTCCAAGACTAAACGATTGGCCTCTAGCAAGTCTTCTAATTTCCCCGTATCTTTCCACCAACCATTGACGATATGTGGAGTCACGGTAAATTTTTTATCAATAAGATATTGAATCGCGTCCGTAATCTCTAGTTCACCCCTTGGAGAAGGTTGAATATTTCGAACCGCGTTGAATATAGAGGAATCGAATAAATAGACACCTACTAAAGCCAGATCCGATTTAGGTTTTTTTGGTTTTTCCTCAAGTTTAATCACTTTATCTCCATCGAGCTCTGCCACTCCAAATTGTTCCGGACACTTTACATGTGCCAATAAAATTTGAGCGTTAGGGCGATTTTTTTGAAACTGTTGGACAAATTCATGAATTCCACTCCGTAAAAGATTATCACCCAGATACATAATGAACGGATCAGACCCTATAAAATCTTCACTAATTTTAACCGCGTGGGCTAACCCCAAAGGAGCTTCTTGAGGAATATAAGTCACATCTAAGTTCCAAGACTTGCCCGTCCCTACAGCCTTTTTAATTTCACTAGCCGTTTCTCCAACCACAATTCCTACAGATTTAATTCCCGCGTCGCGAATCGCTTCCAAACCATAAAAAAGAATGGGCTTATTCGCTATAGGAACTAGCTGTTTAGCGGAAGTATGAGTGATAGGCCGAAGTCGGGTCCCTTTCCCCCCAGAGAGAACAAGTGCTTTCATATTAAACATAAAAATATATCAAAAATAGCGCCTATTTCCTAGGCTAAGTCGCTTTTCTCCATGGGTAAAATTCAGCCTCTCGATTTGGCTTTTGTTGACTTTTTCTCTCTTTTTCATCTAATTCTAGTTCTAAGTTGAATAAAAATTCGAAGACTCCTTTTCTTTCTCTAAATAAAACAGCAAATTTCCAACAGCGCCACTCAAATTTAGATTGAATTTCTTTCTCGACCAAGTCGGCTTTACTTACATACAGAATATTTTGATTCTTGTAGAATAAGGCAGTTCTTATGGACCCCTCCAGCTTCCATTTTTTGGAGGGAGAATATCGCAGTGAAGGTCGGATTTCGAATTGATGGTCTTGGCTGTTAAAATAACTTGTTTGTAGAGCCAGATAATCTTCTCCTAAAGCTTTCTTCCCCCATATGATTTCACTTTGACTGGTGAGGGGGTGAGAAGAACCCGTATTAGGATCAGACAGTATATATTCTTCTCTAAAAAATATTTGCAGATGACTATTTGGATCCAGGCTCAATTCCGCTCGAATGGGTTTATATTTATCCAGATTGGAGAAAGCTAAATTTTCCCCTTTTATTCTTGGCAAAAGATATCCAGAATCTAATCTTAATGAGACTGAATCATTCGGTCTAATCCAGGAAAAAAATGTGACTTCATGTTCATCTCTACCCTGGTCATCCCCAAGGTTTTCTTGCAGTCTTTGCGTGTAGCGATAAGTCCAATCAATCGTGCCCCATAAGAATAACTTTTGTCTTAAAGTGGTTTCAGTTCCCGCCCGCTGGACATTATAAACCTTAAATTCGTCATTCTGCGGTTGACTAATCCAGTGATTGCGTATAAAAACCTTTGGAATCAGTTGAAAACCTTGGGAGAGAGTGAAGCTTTTTATTAAATTAAATTGCGCTTGAGATTCTTGACGAATGTCTCTAGTTAACAATGTTCCAGTAGAGGACTTTCCCGCAAATCGATTTGTAAAATTAATCGAAATTGTTTTATCTATCCCTAAAATCCCAAGAGGAGTTTGCGCCTGATTAAAATCTATTCGTGGTAAGGAAGCATCTTCCGCAATAAATTTATTTTCATTCAGATTAAAAATCTCTTTTCTTTCAGTTAAAATACGAAAAGTAGCCGATCTTTTCTGGTAGGTGAAAGCTAAAGATGAACTTAGGTCTCGAACTACGCGGTTAAAATCTTCTCTAAAAAAATCGTTCGGAAAGGAATCGTCCGACATTTGGTTAGCGTTTGCCTGCATTGTCCAAGAGGGAGTTAAACTTTGCCAATGAGCCAGTCGCGCGTTCCAGCGGTTTTGGTGATTTTTTTGATCGTCAATTCTATAGGTATAGAGACTGCCTTTAATTTTATCCGCGTAATAATTAAATTCGCCGCCGGTCCCAGTGCCTCTTAAAGAGAGGTAATCCAAATAAAGTTTTACATAAAGTTCATCTGTGGGCGGGTACCCCCATACCGTTCTAACAAATCCGCCTTCTGAATCACTTTTTCCAGGAAAAATTTGGAAGGCTAAATGTTTTTCCCCTAAAGGATAGTAGTAGTAGGGTAAATATAAAACTGGAATGGGTCCTACGCGAAAAAGCGCGTGTTGAACCGTAAGGCGTTTTTTAGGCATAACTCGGATTCGGTATCCATAAAGATGGTATTTGGACAGATCTGTTTCACAACTAGAAAGTTTTGCTCTTTCTAGAATAAAACC
>Ga0209515_10003042_pt1 | contig 24563 bp, 22 predicted proteins | sample Subgroupgradi54m_FD_187454 | JGI IMG/M metagenome (GOLD analysis project Ga0209515, IMG submission 187454) | Subsurface groundwater microbial communities from S. Glens Falls, New York, USA - GMW60B uncontaminated upgradient, 5.4 m (SPAdes)... ... | reverse complement strand
CACCCCAAAAATGTAAACCGACATCGATATGGCGGCGTTTTAGATCGTCAAAGAGATTTGTATATTCAAGGAGACGATTTGGATCAAACCATACCTCGCAAAATGGAGCGCCTGTAACTTCTAAATCATGAATACTTTCTTTCCAGTGGCCGACTTTGATGCCGAGTTTCATTGTTCGATTATACCAGAGGGCTTGACTTTTTATAATTGATGTCGCACAATTGAATTACCTTCTTACTTATGGATCTCAATCAGCTTCTCAAAGATTTCCTTGAATACCTAGAAATTGAACGCAATGTCAGCAAGTTGACGATTCGTAACTACAAACATTATTTAGAGCGGTTTTTAGGCTTCCTATCAGGTACTCCCCTCTCCTCCGTGAAAAGTTCCGTGAAATCTCCATCTGATATTACCTCTGAATCTATTCGTCAGTATCGTCTCTATCTATCTCGTTACGTCGATGAACATGGCATCAGTCTCAAGCGGGTGACCCAGAATTATCATCTTATTGCGCTTCGAAGTTTCCTCAAATATCTTATTAAGCGAGACATCAACGTCATTTCTCCGGATAAAATTGATCTGCCGAAGGCAGAATCGCGAAGTATAAAATTTCTCGAGCGAGATAGCGTGGATCGACTTTTGAATATGCCCGAAATATCAAAAATCGAGGGGCTCCGTGATAAAGCAATTCTGGAAGTGCTTTTTTCCACCGGTTTACGTGTTTCAGAGTTGGTAGGACTCAACCGCGACCAAATAAACTTTGACCGCCGCGAGTTTGGCGTGATTGGCAAAGGGAGACGTGCGCGGGTCGTATTTCTGTCCGATACTGCAGTCGATTGGCTCAATCGATATCTCAAAGAACGAAGTGATACGAGTAAAGCGCTGTTTATTCGTTACAGCGGCAAAACTCCGGAGGATATAGAATCTCTCAGATTGACTGCCCGAAGTGTGCAACGGCTGGTGGAAAAATATGTCAAAAAAGCCCGACTTCCGATAAAAATTACGCCGCACGGGCTTCGCCATAGTTTTGCGACGGACTTACTTCATGGCGGAGCGGATCTGCGCGCTATTCAGGAAATGCTGGGGCACAAAAATGTCTCAACGACGCAAATTTATACCCACATTACCAATCCGCAGCTTAAAGAAATTCACGAAAAATTTCACAGGAAATAGTGCCCTATTGAAGCTTAAGCCATCCCGGCAGGCGTAAACAGGCGGCTGGTGGCAATTTTATATTTGGGAAGATCACTGGGATCTTTGGCGATAATAACGAGCTGTTGCTGTTGCCAACGCCTGACCAGTTGGAATGTCCGTTTACGGCGTTTTCGTTTCAAGTCATAGCCTACCCACCGACTCCGAAAATCGGCCCAATCATACGATTTTTTTTGTCCGCTGGCACTGTCTAAAAGCACAATGCGGCTATTGTGATTGTAGTAGGAAGAAACAACTGCCCAATGTCCGCTCTCTCTCTGTGGCCGATCTTTTTTGTCAACATCGTAAAGATAACTTACGAGCACTGCCCTTAGATGATTTGGAGAATACCGGAGGGCACTTTGTACGTGTCTGAGTGTCGCATACTCTACCACCAATACGCAGAGCCCTAATTTATTTATAGCAGTAATGAGATTTTTTGTTGTGGTGCCATTGCGATTGGTTTTGCAAAGCGTCATAAGAGAGGCTAACGATTTGCGCTTGCCTAAAATTTGCAGTGCAATTTTTAATGACGAAGGACCACAGGTGACTTCATTCGGCTGTTGAATTGGTAAAACATGACTTCTTCCCATAGTGGAAATAGTAAAAAAGAGGGCGGTAATATACTCTCATTGTACTCTTCGGGGGAGAGGCCATCAAGACCTATAATTATCGTATCTCGAAGCTTAACGTCACAGAAACGCGGATTTCGGTTGAACCTGGCTCCACTTGTGTGGGTATGCCTCCCCCACTGCTGTCTGCTTTTGCCATCATAGGCACCGGTCTAGGTTCATTGCCGAAATTTTCTGAATAATTGATAATACGCCCAAGCGTAAAGCCTGCGATGCGAGATGCATCAGTAGCCTTTCTTTTTGCTTCATCCACTGCTTTTTGACGAGCTTCATTTTCTGCTTTGGTTTTGTCTGATACATCAAACGATATGCCAGCGACGGCGTTAGCCCCGTTTGCTGTTGCCGCGTCAATCACGCTGTTTGCTTTTTCAATCTCGCGTACCTTGATGGTCAAATTGGTATTTGCTTGATATCCGGTGATCCTTTGGCCTTGACTGTAATTATAGAGAGGAGAAATGTTGTAGTTGCTCGTTTGGATATCTTTGGCATCGATGCCCAGTTTCTTGATGGCATCAGATACAGCATTGCTATTTCGATTCAGATTTTGTTGAACCTCTTTCACTGAACTACCTTGTGCTTGTACGCCAACATTGACTACGGCAATATCTGGTGTCGCCATTGCCTTTCCTTCACCGGTGACGTTGAATGTATCGGTTTTTTGCGTCGTAACACTGGTGACGGAAAATGGGATGGGGCCAACGAGTTTCGTGTAGGCAAAAAGTAAAACGAAAAATGCGACGAAAAGCATTACCGGATGTTTCATATATTTATTGTACATGCTTTGATTAAATTTTGCATCAAACAGGCGACGTTGACGGGGCCAACGCCTCCGGGCGTCGGTGTGTAGTAGCTGGCGACATCTTGTATCTCTTCTTCCTCATAATCGCCATGGAGTTTTCCAAATGTATCTCGCCAAATGCCGACGGAAATGAGGATGGTTCCTGGAGCAATCATTTCTTTGGTTACCACTCTTTCTTTACCAACACAGGAAACGACGATATTCAATGTCTTAATTATTTGTTCGGGATGTTCGGTTTTTGAGTGCACGACCGAAAGGGTGCAGCCGTGCTCTCCTAAGGCATCCGCAATGGGTTTGCCAGCTGTTTCTCCCCTGCCGATGACGGCGACACACTGGTTTTTGAGCCAATCTTCAAAGGTCTGTGCTTGTACGTTTTTCAATTCTTGCGCAAACACTTCTCGAAGAATCGTCAAAACTGCCTTTGCTACCGGTACGCCGTAAGGAGAGTTGGGGACAAACCCATCGACATCTTTTTTGGGAGAAATTTCATTGAGAACGTCTCGATGTACCGAAGACTCTTTGGGTAAAGGGCGCTGGACGATAATGCCGTGGATAGTAGGATCAGCATTGAGTATATCAATGATCTTTTTTAATTCTTCGGTAGTTGTGGTGGTCGCAATTTGATTGACGATCACTTTTGCGCCGATTGCCTCTGCTGTTTTTTGTTTTTGTTTTATATAAGAAAGCGAGGCGGGGTCGTCGCCGACCAGAATCACCCCAAGTGTCGGTGTAATCCCCTTTTCTTTCAATTCGGTTACTTGTCTAGCAAGATCTTGAAGAATTTTTTCTGCGATTGCCTTTCCGTCAATTTTCATACATTAATTCGTAAATATGTCAGGAATGCGATTGATGTAAAAGAAAAAAAGATCCACCCAGAGGCGAAGTTTACTGTCCAGTGTTTGAAAGGGCGTTTTTTGTTCGGTGACGAGCTGTTTTTCGGATAGTGTCGGGGTACTTGGTTGCCGGGGCGCAACACCTTCAAATACCAGCGTATTTACATCTACCGGTGTTGCCGTATCTTTGACACTGGAAGAAAAGTTTTCTTTCGTGCCCACACCCAAGGCGTAGTTGCCTGGTTGTCCATTAGGTTCAAACACGGCCAAGTAATATGCTCCTCCACCAAATACATGAAGATCTTGTTTGTCTCCGCTATAAAATTTTTGGAAACTCCAGGGTTCGTAAACGATTGATCTCGTAGAAGGAGTAGAAAGAGTGAGGGACTCAAATCCTATCGGAAGAGGAAGTAAGGAGGAGGTTTTAGCTCCATTGAGATATTTTCCAATGATTATAAGGGTCGGATTGAAGTTGGCAAGGCCTTGCTTTGCCGGAACCAGAAGCTCGATAGGTATGGTGTCTTCTGCTTGGGGCGTAAATACGTACATATCGATGGCATCGGTTGAATCTAATTTTCCATATACGGCGTAGGAAGCGAATAAAGGATCGCCCAAGAGTTGTGCTGTGCCATAGAGTTCATATGGATCGGATGATTTTGTCCCGGCATTTGCGCGTGCTTCAAACACTGGTTGATGGGCAAAAACGGGATGGAGGTTTGCTAAGGGAAAAAATATCAAAATCAAAAGGTATCGAAGTTTGTTCATACCATGAGTATACCACGCCTTGGTTAGGACAACTCTTTTTGGTAGAATTAAAAGATGCAAGCAATTATTTTTGCCCTTATTGCCTTTATCGGGTGGGGAACCGGTGATGTGTTTGGCGGGATAGTGTCTCGGAAAATTGGCGGATACTCTTCTACATTTTGGTTGTATGCATATAGTCTTTTTGTGAGCAGTCTTTTTATTCCCTTTGCCATAGGTCAGCTACATAATGTAACTCTTAATGTAGTGCTACTATTATTTTTTTTAAATATCATTGGCACCATACCCGTTATTTCTTTATATGAAGGTATCAGAGTGGGAAACGCGTCACTTGTAGGTACAATTGCTGGCGCATTTGCGGCAATTACAGTGATTCTTTCTACTGTTTTTTTAGGAGATAGCCTTAGTCTTCCTCAAGCGTTTTCCATAATTATTATATTTATCGGATTAGTATTATCATCTCTTAATCTCAAGACCTTTAAAGCAAAACAACTTTTCAGCGATAAAGGTGTTCCTTACGCTTTACTTGCAATGGTATTGTGGGGAGTCTATTTTACCCTTCTTCGTATACCGTCAAGACAAATTGGGTGGTTTTGGTCATCGTATCTAACCATTTTTGCTGTTATTCCTCTTTATATTTTTATGAAGATACGAAAGATTGCCCTCAAGTTTCCAAGAGGAAAGAACGTGATTACTTCTTCTCTCTTAAATTCGCTCATGTTGAGTGTTGCCTATTATGCGTATAATTTTTCCATCACGAAGGGACAAACAGCCATTGTCACTCCTATTGCTGGATCCTATCCTGTGCTTTTTGTTCTGGTGGCACACGTTGTGTTTAAAGATCCTCTGAAGAAGCAACAGATATTGGGTATCGTCGTGAACCTTGTTGGCATTGTCCTTCTTGCTGTTTTTAGTTCAGGATAAGGATTTTTCTTTTTTTCATTCTTTTACCCTTCTTCCACCCCCGGGGTGGATTGCGTTGACACCTAAGGAAAATGTAGCTATTGTATAGATAATGCCCTATCGTTACATTAAATTTTTTACGGGTGAAATATATCATGTTTTTAACCGAAGTATCGCACGGCAATCTATTTTTTCTCAACAAAGAGACTGTCAAAGGATTTTGGATGTCATTGATTTTTATCGTTTCCATAAACCCCAGTTAAAATTCTCCCAATATCATCGTTTGCCACTCTCTCAACGAGAGGATTTTACTGCCCGTCTTCGCGCAAAAAACATCATGGTTGATATTTTTGCTTTTTGCATCATGCCGAACCATATCCATCTTCTTTTACGGCAGAAAATAGACAATGGTATTCCGATGTTTATGAGTATGATTCAAAATAGTTATGCAAAGTATTTTAATACCAAAAATAAACGATCAGGAGCCCTTTTCCAGTCTATGTTTAAAAGTGTTCGAATAGAAAATGACGATCAGTTTATGCATGTGGCTCGATATATTCACTTGAATCCACTCACGAGTTTTGTTTTTCAAAATGCAGGTGAATTAGAATCATATCTATGGTCATCGTTTATGGATTACTTCGGGAAACGATCAATTCCTTTTCTTGAACTGAGCTTGTTGAAAGGATTATTTCCTTCGATAGAAAAATTTAAGAAATTTACCTTAGATCAAGTGGAACATCAGAGAGAATTAGAAGCGATTAAGCACTTAATACTAGAGGATTCCTGAGGTGGGAAGCTATTCCACCCCCGGGGTGGATGATGTGGATGATGAGCCTTGTTAGCTTCTCAGATAAGTGCTTGCTCGTCAGACTCTCCCAGCTCTCTTTTACCATCCGGAATATTTTTTAATTCCTATGAAAGTTTTTTTATAGATGATATTCTTGTCTTGGATTATCAGGAAAATTTGTTTCATCAAATAACACACAAAGACTCGGAGAAATTTTATAGCAAATATGGCCATCAGTTCCATCGAGAACTGCTTTTACTCGTTCTGGTTTCATGCCAAAACGCTTTGCGTAATACTTCATGCCAACGGCTGCTTCAGTTTTGTCTGTCAGCTCTTTTGCAATTCCCTGAAGTTGAATTCCCTGCACCTTATCACCTGGAGTATGAGGGAGAACAATCACGCCAGCAACTTTATTATTGTTCCGAATCTCTTCTGAATGACGACGATTTGATTTAGAGATCCAGTAAAGATTTAACTGTTCATCAAACGCAAAATATACGGTACATGCCCAAGGCTGGTTTTCCTTTGAAGTGGCGATTTGTAGTATTTTTGCTTTTTTAAGATAGTCCTCGATTAATTTTTTTAATTCCATATTACTTTGATAAACACGTCGCTGCGGCCCTGGAAAGCTCGGAAGCTTTCTAGGGTAAACTGGTGATTTACTTTGTTAAACAAGTTGCCGCAGCTATAGTGTCGTTCCGGTTGGTAAATCGCATCAAAATCACCCCGCTAGTGGCGCGGCCCAAGTGCGGGACGGAATGAAGATCGAGTTTGACGACTTGGCCTTTGGCGGAAGTGAGGATAACGCTGTCACATTCTGCTGGGACAATTTGGGACACCACGACTTTGCCCGTTTTATCTTTGACTTCAGCTACCTTTACCCCTTGTCCGCCGCGTTTTTGCTTTGGAAAATCGCGAATTGCCGTCTTTTTGCCAATCCCCTTTTCCATTATCGTGAGAAAGTCGGCTTTTTTTGTTTCTTCATTGATAATGTCCATACTTACGACGTAGTCGTCTTTTTGCACCAGCATGCCGCGGACGCCCATGGTGTCGCGAGCGGTGGGCCGCACTTCACTTTCACCAAAGCGGATGGATTTTCCTTGGTGAGAAACCAAAAGGATATCATCGTTCCCGCTACTTAGTTTGGCCCAGGAAAGTTCATCGCCCGACTCCAATTTTATGGCAACCAAACCACTTCTTCGGATATTTTCGTATTCCGATATTTTTGTTTTTTTCACCGTACCATTTTTTGTAGACATGACAATAAACGATGTGCCTTGTTCTTTTTGTTCCGTGCGCTTCAAACTATACGTGAGTACCGACGTGACGCGTTCACCGGATTCTATGTTAATAAGGTTTACGACAGCCTGGCCTTTGGCCTGGCGGCTTGCCTCTGGTATGTCCCATACCCGCACCTGATACACGCGGCCGCGGTCAGTGAAAAACAACATATTATCATGCGTTTGGGCAGACACGAGCATATCAATGCCATCTTCTTCTTTCGTCGTCATGCCAATCACGCCTTTGCCGCCGCGCTCCTGCATTTTAAAGGCACTTCGGGCGACGCGCTTGATGTAGCCGGTGTTGCTCATCGTGATGATGGTATCTTCGTTAGCGATAAGCTGTTCTTCACTAAATTCGCCGATTTTACTTTTGAAGACCCGTGTTCGTCGGTTATCGCCATATTTTTCTTTGAGTTTGACCAGTTCTTCTTTGATGACTTTGAGCATTTTGTCTGAGTGGGCCAAAAGATCAGTGAGATACGCAATGGTTTCTCGAATCATGGCAAGCTCATCTTCGATTTTTTGCCTTTCCAATGCAGCTAAACGACGAAGTTGCATGTCCAAAATCGCCGTGGTTTGAATATCCGTGAGTCCAAAGCGACTCATCAATTTTCCTTTGGCTTCGTCGGCGTCTTTACTTTTTTTGATAATGGAAATCACTTCATCGATATGGTCAACGGCAATTTTTAGGCCTTCCAAGATGTGTTCGCGGGCTTTTGCTTCCTTCAGCTCAAATTCACTTCGTCTTTTTACTACTTCAAGCCGATGTTTTAGGTATTCTTCCAAAATAGTTTTAAGGCCCAATGTTTGCGGCGTGTTATCAACAAGAGCAACAATGTTTACCGGGAAGGTTGTCTGGAGCGTCGTGTGCTTATAGAGATTATTGAGCACTTGCTTGGGCCGCGCATCGCGTTTGAGCTCTACCACCACGCGAATGCCGTGGCGATCCGATTCGTCGCGAAGGTCACTAATGCCTTCAATTTTTTTCTCTTTGACCAAATCGGCAATTTTTGCAACCAACAAGGCTTTATTTACTTGATATGGCAGCTCGGTGATGGCAATGGCACTTTTCCCTTGACCAATGTCTTCGATCTCCGCTTTGCCACGCATGACGATTTTTCCTTTGCCGGTGCTGTAGGCGGCTTTGATTTCTTCTATGTCATAAATAGCCCCTGCCGTTGGGAAATCCGGACCCTGGATATAGCCCATGAGATCTTCCAAAGAAACATCAAAAGAAATTTCTTTTTCAAATGTTGCTTTGCCAATCATAAAGATGATGGCATCGACGACTTCAGTTAAATTATGCGGTGGAATTTTGGTAGCCATACCTACGGCAATACCCTCCGAACCCATCAAAAGTAAATTGGGAAGCTTGGCAGGCAAATACGTGGGTTCATCAATCGTGCCGTCAAAGTTAGGGATAAAGTTGACGGTTTCTTTTTCAATATCCAAAAGCATTTCGCCAGCTATGGCACTCAGTCTACACTCGGTATACCGCATGGCAGCAGGCGGGTCACCATCAATACTGCCGTAGTTTCCCTGGCCATCCACCAGCATGTAGCGCATGGAAAAATTCTGTGCCAACCGAACGAGCGCTTCGTATACTGGCGCATCGCCATGGGGATGATATTTTCCTAATACTTCTCCGACGACTTTGGCACTTTTCGTGTATCTGGAAGTGTGAGCCAGGCCAATTTGGTGCATGGCAAAAAGGATGCGGCGATGCACGGGTTTTAGCCCGTCGCGTACGTCGGGCAATGCCCGCGCCACGATCACGGACATGGCATAGTCCAAGTAGGACTTTTGCATTTCTGTGACGATTTCTGATTGCTGAATCTTCCCGATGTTCATCTATTTCAACCCCTTCTTAATATCCTCCATCGCCTCTTGTTTCCCTTTCCAATCTTTAATTTTTACCCACTTGCCTGGTTCCAATTCTTTATAGTGCTCAAAAAAGTGCTTCATTTTGTCTTTGATCGCTTGGCTGATTTCTGAAATATCTTTATACGCACCCCAGTCAGGATCAACTTTCATGGTCGGCACGGCGATAATTTTGGTGTCTATCCCCTCTTCATCTTCCATCTCAAGCATCCCGATGGGCACAGCAGGAATGACGGTGCCCACTTGCACGACTTTATCGCAAAGAACTAAAACATCCACCGGATCGCCATCTTTGGCTTTTGTGCCAGGAATAAATCCGTAATTAAATGGGTACGAAAACGCGGTGTACAAGAATCGATCTACCATGATGGCACCGGTTTCTTCGTCGACTTCGTATTTTATAGAACTTCCTTGCGGAATTTCCACAAAGACATTTATTTGTTCTGGCGGGTTTTTCCCGGCACTTAAATTTTTCATAAAAAGACTCCTTTCGTCATCCTGAGCGAAGCGAAGGATCTCGCAATTTATTTGCGGCCTCGCATTCGCGAGAGATTCTTCGGCCTATGGCCTCAGAATGACATTTGTGATTATATATCTAAAGTAGCGCTCTTCGCGTGCGTTTGGATAAACTTTTTTCTTGGCGGCACTTCATCACCCATGAGCATGCTAAACGTTTGATCTGCTGCTGCTGCATCGGCAACCATCACTTGCCGCATGATGCGATTTACTGGATTCATGGTCGTCTCCCACAGTTGATCTGGATTCATTTCTCCCAAGCCTTTATAGCGCTGAATATTCGGCTGACCTTTTATTTCTTTTTTATGTTCATTGATCACTTTATCACGCTCTTCATCAGAATACGCATAATGAGATTGTTTGCCGAAAGAAATTTTATAGAGCGGCGGCTGGGCAACATACAGATGCCCTTTTTCTACAATGTACGGCAGATGGCGATAGAAAAACGTTAAAAGAAGCGTCATAATATGTTCGCCGTCCACATCCGCATCGGTCATAATGATAACGCGATGATAGCGCAATTTTTCGGTATTCAGGCTATCTGCTATTCCCATGCCCAGAGCAATGACGAGTGCTTTGAGTTCTTCAAATTCGATAATTTTATCCAAACGCGCGCGCTCGGTATTGAGAATTTTTCCCCGAAGCGGCAAAATTGCTTGAAATTTACGGTCTCTCCCTTGTTTGGCACTACCCCCAGCGCTGTCTCCTTCGACAATAAATAATTCTGAAACAGACGGATCTTTTTCCTGGCAATCGGCAAGTTTTCCTGGTAAGCTGGCGCCTTCCAACGCCCCTTTTCGGATAATGGCGTCTTTGGCGGCTTTGGCTGCCAGGCGCGCTTTGGCAGCTAAAAACACTTTTTCCAAAATTTTTCGAGCGTCAGATGGATTTTCTTCAAAATACGTATCCAGGCCTTCCTTCACCGCTGCCTGGACAAATGGTTGTACTTCTGCATTTCCTAATTTTCCTTTGGTTTGTCCTTCAAACTGCAAATTCTGTGAAGACATTTTCATGTAGACAATGGCCGTGAGTCCTTCGCGCGTATCATCACCAATAATATTATCTTCGCCAGCTTTAGCACCGCCCAACTTTTTGGCATAATCATTGATGGCACGGGTGAGGGCCATACGAAAGCCAGTCAGATGCGTGCCGCCTTCGACGGTGTGGATCACATTGACGTACGATTCTACATTTTCGGAGAAGCTGTCATTGTATTGTATGGCAACTTCTGCATTCATCTGCCCATCGGTTGAATTTTTGCTGATGAAAATGGGATCATGGAGGACAATTTTATTGCGATTTAACGCCTTCACTAAAGACGTGATGCCGCCTTCAAAATAATAGTTGGCCTCCTCGCCGTTTCGCTCGTCAATTAAATGAAACGCGAGTTTGGCAATAAGGTAGGCTCGGTCACGGACCTGCTTTTTGACGGTTTCAAAAACAAGCTCTATGCCATCTTTAAAAATTTCCGTGTCAGGGAGAAAAGAAACAATCGTACCCGTGTCGTCAGCTTTTCCGCTTGTTTTGACGGGTCCCGTTGGAATACCTTGTTTGTATTCTTGTGTATATACTTTTCCATCGCGATGGACCTCGACTTTCGTCCATATCGAAAGCGCATTGACGACGGAGGCGCCCACGCCGTGGAGACCGCCGGAGACTTTGTATGCTTTCCCTTCAAATTTTCCTCCAGCATGGAGTTTGGTCATGACGAGTTCTAGCGCGGACACATTGTATTTCGGCACTTTATCTACCGGTATGCCGCGGCCATCATCGCGCACCGTCACGCTATTATCTTTATGAATCGTTACCCAGACGTGTTTGGCAAAGCCTGCAAGAGCTTCATCGATAGAATTGTCGACGATTTCGTTTAGACAGTGGTGGACGCCAGCCAGAGACGTGGTCCCAATATACATGGCCGGGCGCTTGCGGACAGGCTCGAGGCCTTCTAAAACGACGATTTGTTCTGCAGTGTAACTATTGGATGATGCCATAATTTAGTCTGAAGAAAAATAAGCTTCAATCGAAGCTTTCTAGCTTCTATTTTACCTACTTCGGGTAAAGTATTCAAGGGCGAGAAGGGTTTAATTAGTTCATTTTTGATCTATTTTCTCCCAGTTGACACTTTTACGTTAGCGGGGTTTATGATGAGAACCCTATGACGAAACACTTTTGCGATATTTGTGAAAAAGAGGTTTCTTTGGAAGATGAAGTCAAAATTCGCCGATTCCAAAAAGGAGAAGTAACGCTCTGCGAGATGTGCTTTTCCGATGATGAGATTTTTGGGAATATTCGTTCAAAATTTATTGATAAAAAACTGCAAACTGTTGACTTAGTAGTGGCTACTTGATACGCTCGTATCATGCAATTTACGCCTCTTCAGTACGAAAAACTTTCAGAGCTCTGTCTTGATATTGCAAAAGCACTCTACATCGGTGCGCTTGCTATTCCTGTCGTTTTTTCTTCTGTTACGTTTTTTCGATCAATGTATGCAATTATTGTGGCAAGCTTTTTTGCGTACTTATCTATTGCATTTATCAAACGAAAGGAGGATAGGTATGAGTATTGATCAAGCATTTGGAAATGGTCTGATACTTTTGGCGATTGTGGGTTTAGGTTTTTCCATTCTTCTCTACATAGATTTTCAGTCAAGGAAGCACGATAAAAAACGTTCGTGACTCGTCTACACTCCAAAAAAAGCTGCCTACGATTGCTCGACCTGTCTTTCAAGCAATATCGCAAAGCAGCTTTTCATGAATTCTCTTTCCACAAATTTTTTTATGAAAAGGGAACTTGGGGAAACTATCATTTGAACGCATTACTGCGCAAACAACGGTTTCCCCCGAAAAACAAGCAAATATGTAGGAGAGGCATGATGCCATCTTTCATCACAAGGTTTTTACACCAAGTGCCAGAGTAGCATAGAGGCTTCTCCATTTGAGAAAGACCTTGCTCAGAAGCTACTGAGTTAAAGCTTCAGTAGCCGTCCGAACGAGAAAGAACAGTTCATGGTCATATCGAGCATAGGTCATCCCCTGCTCATCCTCAAGATCGTAGTTCACTTCAGTGGTGCCACTGTTGTAGCGCCACAAAGTGATTCCTTCGCCTCCACGACGAACCTTCCACCATGCGTGTGGTGAAGCGAAAGGTTCAGCCTTGACTTCGTCTGGTGCCTCGAAAATCCGGCGTACAACTTTGAATGGATTGGAGATAAAATTCTTTCCCCAATCGTTGTTGCACACCGTTTCACCTTTTGCAGGACGAGTAATCGCCGCAAAAGCCTCAGAAGTCGGGATTGTCAACTGAATGACGCTTTTGACATACTGTGCTTCGCAGGTATCCAGTTTAAACTGGATACGACGCGCAGTCTCGAAATCGAGATTGCTGATCAAGCCACCATATGTCAGGATACGCTCTACTTCCGCTTCGGCCATGTTCGGCAGAAGCTTTTTCGTCGCTGCGATACCGGCTGCCAGTCCTTGCGGGCGGGTAACCAGTTGGCGGGTTTCGGCATCCAGGAAGGTAACTTTTTCCTTCGGATAGACTTTGATGGCGTAGAACTCGTTCATTTTCCTTCTCACTTTCGTTGCGATTTCCCCATCCAACTCCCGCAGTTTCGGGACAGGGATTTTCAGAGAAATACCACCGTAGACCACCTGTAGAACTGCCAGGCGATCGTCCCAACGCTGCGGGCGCTGAGGGTCAAAATGCACTTCCACCTTTGAAAGATAGAGGCGCAAGATTTCGACCACGATGTCGTTTAACGCTGAAAAAAGCGATTCTCTTGCCGGCTCAAGTGATGAGCCTTTGGTCGCTTTTAACAGCCCGATAGCCTCCTGCACTCTTTGTGCGGAAGCCAGCAATGTCCCTAAATCAGTCATCGAGTCCTCCTTTGAGTTCTCGTACCGAAACCCAACGATTCAACGCTAAACCTTGTTCAGCGCGAGCCACTCCATAGCGGCACTATGAACACCAAACGGTGATGCCCAAAGTGCCACTATGGAAAAAGTGAGAACTATAGCTAGGTTATGTTAATGTGCTATTTGCTTGTCCTATTGAGCCTCTCCTTTAGCAGTTCTGGCGCTTTTTGCCATGCTGCCTGGGGTTTGGTCAACAGAGGTTGCGTTCCGGTAGAGAAACCACTACTGGGTTTCTTCCCGAGCGCACCCTTCGATGACCAAAACTCCGCCTACGCTTACTTTGCGACTTTTCAGTACTATTCGTACACGTCGCAAAGAGCGCGTGAGCGGCGGATTGATCGGCTGCTAAATTCACTCGTATAACTTCGTTCATTAAGCAGCCATCAAAATACCAGCCTATCGGGGACAAGAGAAAGTACAATTTCTCTTGCGGCACTATGAGACAGGATCACAGCGCGCTTTTGGCTGGTAATTCAAACAATTGGAATCTTTAAAAGAACAAAGTAATAATACTACAGGATAGTCATGTTGTCAAGTTTTAGGATTGACTTTTGTCTCGGAAACACCTATGGTAGGAATATGCTTACCCCTAAAGATCTTAAAAATATTGGTGCGCTCATGGATGGAAAGCTGGAAAAGCAAAAGAAAGAGATAACCAGTGAACTTACCAACAAACTGACTAGTAAACTTACGGGCGAATTGACCAGCAAATTTATCGTCATCATTGATGAAAGATTGGAAAAACAGACAGAAATTTTTAATCAAAAACTCGACGAAATGAAGGAATACATTCTTAAAGGCGTTGCCGATTTTATGGCAGATAATCTCATGCCAGTTCTTGATAAACATGACACACGGCTTGAACGCCTGGAACGACATACCTCTCATCCCCCGGGAACACCCGTAAGCAGCTGACTCTTCTTAATTCAGAAAAACAGCGTCTAACACGAGCTTTGGGGTCACATTGGCGGCAAGCTGGCGTTGGGCGTCCAAGAGACGACGAAGAAGATGTGTGATCTGCTGAAGTGTCATGCTGGTTTCATCCAGCATCTCTTGGGATTCTGGAGTCGCTTCGCTCCCCAGAATGACGGTCTTCAGAAGATTGCGGCTGGCGATGATTGCTTTTTCTACCCACAATTTGGCATCTTCTCGCGTTGGCGCAAGCGTATCGATAACCTTGACTCTTTCCCCTGTCTTTGTTGTTTTTTGTAAATTTTGGATATCCGCCAAGACCTTATTAATTTCTTCATCGGAATATCCTTTCACTTCACCACAATTCATTACTTGGCAACGAGAAAGAATGGTGGCAAGGAGTGACTGCGTGCCCGGTGCTTCTAAAATCAGCCGCGCATGCGGCGGCGGTTCCTCCAATATTTTTAATAGGGCATTTTGTGCCTCGGTCGTGAGAAGCTGCGCGTTTTGAATAATGCCCGCGGTATAACTTCCTTGGAGTGGGCTTAGCTGTAATCGTTGTTGGAATGAACGAACCTCACTCACACCGATACTTGTCTCTTCTCTAGTAAGGACGATTTGATCAAACAGAGAAACATTCCATTCCTCTATTTTTTTTTGGATTTCTGTCTGTCTTTTTTCGGGCGACCCACCACTAATAACGAAGGCGTGCATGTTTACATTGTACTGCATCCATTGTACATTGGAAGTATATGGCTGCCCAAGATATACTCGAAGTTCTCCTTAGCGATAAACGCATAACCGAGAGTCAAGCAACGGCTATTAATACTGAGGCACTCAGTAGTGGGCAAAATCCTGAAGATATTCTTGCCAAAAAACGCATAGTTTCTGAGCAAGATATAGCACAGGCGCGGGCAAAAACGCTCGGTATTCCTTTTGTAACCTTGGGAGGAAAAGCTATTTCACCAGATGTGATTGCCTTTATCCCTGAGCCTGTTGCCAGGCGCTATACGCTCATCCCTTTTCAATTTGACGCTAAAGCCAGTGAGCTTTCTGTTGCCATGCTTGACCCTTTAGATTTTCAAATTGTGGAATTTTTGGAGAAAAAATCTGGGAAAGCGATTAAGCCGTTCATGGCGATGAAAGAAGATATTATCGGCACGATTGATGAAGTATATGCGCAGAATTTGGGAGCAGATGTATCGGCAGCTTTGAAAGAAACTGCCCCATCGGAAATTAAAACATACGAAGCAGGAAAATTAGGACAAGTTATCCGCGAAGCCCCGATTGCGCAGATTGTTTCTGCTATTTTGGAACAAGCCATTCGTATCCGAGCATCAGACGTGCATATCGAACCGCAAATTGGCGACACTCGGGTGCGTTACCGCGTCGACGGTATTTTGCAGGAACGCTTAGCACTCCCCGCTGGTCTTCGTGAAGCGGTCGTGTCGCGAATTAAAATTTTATCCGACATGAAAATAGATGAAAAACGGATTCCGCAAGATGGCCGCTTTAACTTTAAAATGGGTAGCCAAGAAGTAGATCTTCGTGTGTCTACCCTTCCTACTGTGCATGGAGAAAAAATTGTCATGCGGCTTTTGAAAAAATCCGGCGGCATACCAACTTTAAATGAATTAGGGCTTCGGGGATTGGCCCTTAAAAATTTAGAAGATAGCATCCTTCGCCCCCACGGCATTAATTTAGTCACGGGCCCCACGGGATCTGGGAAAACGACAACACTCTATGCCGTTTTGGCACGCTTAAACACAACCAAAGTCAACATTATGACGCTTGAGGACCCCGTTGAGTATGAAATTGCCGGCGTCAATCAAGTGCAGATTAATCCGCAGGCAGGTTTAACCTTTGCCACAGGTCTTCGCTCGTTTCTGCGGCAAGACCCAAACATCATTTTGGTGGGAGAGATTCGTGATAGAGAGACGACGGAGTTAGCCGTGCAAGCTGCCCTCACCGGTCACTTGGTGTTTTCCACCTTGCATACCAATAATGCAGCAGGAGCTATTCCTCGTCTTTTGGATTTGGGGGCAGAACCGTTTTTAATTGCCAGTGCGCTCTCTGCTGTGGTAGGACAACGGATCGCGCGGAAACTGTGTCCCACCTGCAAAGAAGAGTTTACGCCGGATTCTACTGTGGCAGAAGATATAAAAAATGTTCTTGGTGACCTTTTGGCGAAAGACAAACCAGTGAAATTATACAGAGGAACCGGTGTCGTCAATAATCAGCCATGTCAGACGTGTAATGGTGCAAAATACATAGGAAGAATTGGTGTGTTTGAGGTATTCCCAATATCGGATGCTATAAGTAAACTGATATTAACGAGGGCACCTATGAAAGATATTGAACGGCAAGCAGTGAGCGAAGGCATGATTACTATGAAACAGGACGGGTATTTAAAAGCAACTGAAGCAGTGACGACACTGGAGGAAGTATTGCGGGTTGCACAAGACTAGTATGGATATTCAACAACTATTTGCGGAAGCGGCAAGATTGGAAGCATCTGATCTTCATCTCGTGGTGGGGTTTGCTCCTATGCTTCGTGTTGCTGGTAAACTGGGGCCCATTGGCGGTATTCCGGCACTCAAACCGGATGAAATTGAAGCATTGGTCAATGCCGTATTTTCTTCTGAACAGAAGGATCTTTTTTTCACCAACAAAGAGATAGATTTTTCCATAGCAACTGCCGTGGGACGATTTCGTGCCAATGTTTATTACCAAAAAGGATCGATTGCTGCAGCATTTCGGTTAATTCCTGTCAAAATTCGATCCATCGATGAACTCAGACTCCCTCCTATTTGCCATGAGTTTGTCAAACTGCGACAAGGGTTTGTCTTGGTGACGGGACCCACCGGACATGGGAAATCTACGACACTAGCTGCTATGATCCAAAACATTAATCAGAGCCGCGCAGCCCATATTGTCACCATTGAAGATCCCATAGAATATGCCTATCCACCTGGTCTTTCTATCGTCTCGCAGCGGGAAATGCATGCAGATACGCATTCGTGGAATGTGGCTCTTCGCAGTGTGCTTCGAGAAGATCCTGATGTGGTATTGGTAGGAGAAATGCGAGATTTTGAAACGATTCAAGCTGCCCTCACCGTTGCAGAAACCGGACATTTGGTGTTTGCGACCCTTCACACCAATTCTGCAAGTCAGACGGTTGATCGCATTGTGGATGTGTTTCCGGAAAATCGTCAGGGGCAAATTCGACTGCAGCTTTCTTCTGTATTGGAAGGCGTGATATCGCAGCGGTTGATTCCTGCATTGGGTGGTGGAAGGATTGCCGTTGCCGAGATTATGACCGGGACTCCTGCTGTCCGTACTACTATTCGTGATGGAAAGACGCATTTGTTGGATAACATTATTCAGACATCGGCAGAATTAGGCATGATTACCCTGGAAACTGCGCTTGCCCGCGCAGTCCGCGAGGGAAAAATTAGCATTGAAGTTGCAACAGCCTATGCCCAGCGACCCGAAGAATTAGGAAAATTATTGAAGCAAATGCCCATGTAACTATGGCCTTCTTCAACTATAAAGCGCGCGATGAACAAGGGAAAATGGTCACTGGGCTTGTGGAGGCTCCTTCTCCCCCTGTTGCCGCTCGTCTTCTTCGTGATAAACAGCTATTTGTCGTATCGCTTCAGGAAACGAAGCAGCGATTTAGCTTATCTGGCGCCCTGACCCGTTTTAAGCGCGTGAGTTTTGGAGATGTGGTGAATTTTACCCGGCAGTTGGCAACTATGGTGACTGCGGGGCTTTCTCTTCCTGATGCTTTGGCAATTTTGCGCACGCAAACCACCAATCCAGCATTTGCCAGTACTCTTGGTGATATTGAACACCAAATTATTGGCGGCGGAAACTTGGCCGATGCACTTTCGAAATATCCTTCTATTTTTTCCCCTATTTATACAGCACTCGTACGAGCTGGCGAATCATCGGGCACTATGGATCAGGTGCTTAACCGACTGGCAGAAACACTCGAATCACAGCAAGAATTTCGAAGTAAAGTAAAAGGGGCCATGATTTATCCCATTATTATCGTTATTGGTATGATGGGGGTCGTTATGGTCATGATGACGGTAGTTGTCCCAAAACTTACTGATTTATATAAAGATTTTAACATCAGCTTGCCCGTGAGTACGCAAATACTCATTACACTTTCCGGTTTTTTTGTACGATTTTGGTGGCTGATGATCATAGGCGCTTTTGGCGGCGCTGCTCTTTTTAAAAAGTGGAAAACAACCACCATTGGTCAGCTTGCCATTGACTCCTTTACCCTGCGCATTCCTTTGTTTGGTGAGTTACAAAAAAAGATCATTCTTGTGGAATTTACCAGAACTTTGGCCATGCTTATTTCCTCTGGTATTCATATTTTAGATGGGCTTCGAATCCTTCAAGATTCTTTAGGTAATATCCTTTTTCGTAATGCAATCGCAGATATTTCTAAAAAAGTAGAAAAAGGGGCGCCATTAGGCGCTACGTTTGCTCAATATGAAGTATTTCCGGCAATTGTATCGCAAATGATGAAGGTCGGAGAAGAAACAGGAAAACTCGACGAGACACTCACTAAGCTTTCGCGGTATTTTGAAACAGAGTCTGAGCATTTAGTGAAAGGATTAACGACGGCAATAGAGCCGATTATTATGGTGGTTTTGGGAGTAGGTGTAGGATTTATTGTGATATCGGTAATTACGCCTATTTATAATCTGACCAATCAATTTAAATAGTTCTTCTTGACAAGGTGTTTTTGCTGTCTTACAGTAGAATAAGAGAACAATGTACTTATGATTCATCATGTTGCCCCTTCCATGCGCCACGGTTTTACTCTTATTGAACTTCTTATCGTCATTGCGCTTCTGGGGGCTCTCGCCATTGGGCTTTTAGCAACCATTGATCCGTTTGAGCAACTCAAAAAAGGTCGGGATACGTCAACCAGAAACACGACGCTCAATTTTTATAATGCAGAACTTCGGTATTATTCAACAAAAGCAGTATTCACCTGGCCCACATCGTCCACGTTTGTCGCAACGCCAGTAAACAATATGGGATCGGATGCCACTGCACTTATTAATGCGGGAGAACTCAAGAATCAGTTTATCCAGTTGGCTGGTACTGGGAATTTGGCAAAAATATTGGTTTCCTCGACATCGCCTACGAACGTATCTGTCTGTTTTAAACCAGAATCTAAGTCATTCCAAGTAGATCCAGCAACGATTTTTGCCTCTGATGGTCAGACGTCTGCCTCAACGTGTAAATCGCAAACTTCGGTGGGTGGCACAGACTGCTTCTACTGTGTCCAGTAAATACGGATGACTCCTTTTTTTGTTGGTATAGGAAGTTTTATACTTTTCCTTTTGTTTCAAGCGCAAGGCATCTATGGTGGAGATAGTGGGGATTTGGTTACTGCCGCTTTTGGCATGGGTGTCCCCCATCCTCCAGGCTATCCCCTATATACATTTTTGGGTTTTTTGCTTACGAGGTTGCCAATTTTTACCGTGGTGTGGCGTGTGACATTGCTTTCTTCTCTCCCTCATGCTGCAACAATTGCTCTGGTCTATCTAATCGTTTTTCGTCTCACGAAGCGGAGGATGCCTGCCATTTTCAGTGCAGTACTACTTTCCGGAAACTATCTTTTTTTTCTCTACAGCGTCACACCAGAAGTGTTTGCGCTGTTTGATTTTTTTATTGTTCTTCTTGTGTATTTGCTCATCGAATGGAAACAGACAAAAGAAACGAAATATCTCGGTTGGGCAAGTTTTATATTTGGACTAAGCTTGACGCATCATCACATCATATTATTTTTTGTTCCATCCATGGTGTATTGGGTTTGGAGGAGAGGATTTATTCGTTTATTCGTTTATTTCCTCATTGGTTTATTCCCCTATCTTTATATTCCCATTGCTGCTCGTGGCAATGCGATCATCAATTGGGATCGGGCAGTAGATTTCGGCGGATTTATCCGACTCGTGACGCGCGCTGACTATGGCACATTTGTTTCTGGGGGATTTTATGGAGCGCATCTTATCGAACGATTCCTTCAGGTACAAGCGTATACTCAGCTTTTTCTTTTTGATATGACATGGATCGGTATTCTATTAGGGCTCATTGGATTTTTTTGGTTGTGGAGTGAGCAGAGAAAACTTTTTTTCTTTTTTCTCCTTGCTATCTTTTTTTTGGGACCGGGATTTTTCTTTTATGCGAGTTTTCCTTTATTTAATCGATTTAATTTAGGTACGTATGAGCGATTCTTATTGCCTTCATATGTTTTTTTCTCTGTGCTTATTGGATGCGGCATGTTTCAAATGGTCACATGGCTTGATATGTACGCCAAAAGTCGTTCATTAATATGGGAGATGTTTGGAAGAAGTGCGTTTGCCATCATCATTTTTTTGCACCCCTTGAGCTTGATGGGAATGACAATGTGGAGATTTATTGGCCTTCCTGCTGATCGGACTGCGGACAATTTGGGGTACGATGTGGTAAATAGTGTGCCCCAGGGGAGCATTGTTCTGGTAAGCCGCGATACGCCACTTTTTACTGCTCAATATGTGCGCTACGCGTTGGGATTTCGGCCTGATGTGGTGCTTCTTCATGCCAATAAATTATCTACCTCTGATTATCCTCCGATTATTGCCAAAAATTTTTCCAATGTAACTATTCCCTCCAAAACTGGGACGACATTTCCATCTGAATTTATCAAAACAAATGTTGGCCGTTTTCCCATATTCACCAACACGCTTTTTCCTGTCGATACGGGTTGGTTTTGGGTGCCATATGGACTTCTGTATCAGTTGACACCAGAGGCGTCTCTCCCATCGATGGATGCATTCTATCGTCAAAATCGTGCGATTTGGGATGGCTTTGCTGATCCCACAAAAGGAATACTTGCACGATACAACCACTTGATGCTTTCTGATGTCCGGGATGTGTATGCAAGTGCTCGGGTTGAATTTGGAAAAACCCTCCTGAAGGCAGGAAAACTTGAGTGGGCCAAAGAAGAATTGAATCGCGCGATTGCTTACGGTGGCGACACGCAGGTAGCAGATGCATATACATTGATCGGATTATCAGAGCTTTTTGCCAATCATTGTAAAGAAGCACTGGAAGCGTTCACGAAGGCTCGTCAAACCAGTCTTGTTGCTGATAAAGCATTACGTTTATATGAAGGGGTTACCTATCGTGATTGCGCCGGCGATTCAACGGCTGCGCAGAAACTTTTTGATGAGTACGAGCGGTTAAAAAAGAAAGAAGAAATCCCACTCCAATAAAAAGAATTGTCGCAGCAGTTATCCATACGCCAATAGTAAAACTTTGGGGTGCAAATTGAAACGTGATAGTGTGATCACCAGAATCCACGATGACGCCTCGGTGCCGTATATTTACTGGAAAGAGAGCAGTTTTTTTTCCGTCAATTGAGGCGTGCCAACCCGGATAAAATGTATCAGTAAGAACGAGGACTGCAGGAGTTGTATTTTGACGGACGGCGATGGCAATAGTTGTATCTGATTCACTCATGATTGATACGATTCCATCATCTTGTCGTTCCGTCATGCTGGCTTGTCCAGCATCTTTTTGGGATTCTGGACGCGCTCGTTGATTCGCTTGCCAGAATGACGTCCCTATTTGCTCCACAAGAATGCTTTTGCCAAGGATAAATGTTGCCTCTTGGATTTTGCGCATAGATTCTTCAAATGTTTGGGCAACGACACTATCGCGTGCTAGGTACACTCGCGGTAAGCTTTGTTCATTTTTATAGACTTGCATGGTTATCCCTCCGCGATTGACTGATCCAGTAATCGTCAAGCCTTCTTGTGTCAACGGGACTGCACTGACAATTTGTTGCACAGAAAATATATCGAGAAGTTTTTTGGCTTGGCCGCTGATGGTAGCTCCTTTTGGGTCAACTAGAATAAATTGACTTAATAATGTGTCAACGAGTGCCTGTCGTCTTAGGAATCGTCCTGCGTATACTTGGCTGGAAGGTATATTCCACAGGAGATTGCTATCGGGAGCGATGGTATTGCGCAAAAATTCATAGGGCCGTATATCTTGCCAGCCGTGGATTAAGAATGATTGATTGTGAGCAGTCTCACTGCCAATGGTGTACACGTTTTGATGGGGCGTTAAGAATTTAGTTATTGGAGGAGGGGCAAGCCAGTTTTTTGCCGGTTCGATGGCATGATAGTCTTTCCAGGTGTTTATTAAAAAAAATGTTTGGAATCCGAGAATCACTACAAGAACGATGCTGGTAATGCCTCGTCTTATAAAAAGTTGTATGCCCATTACGGAGATCATCACGAGCGATGTGACGAAGATCCACAAGAATCTACTCGGAACACGAAAGAGATTAAATGGCCAAAAGGAATAGACGATGTAGAATGGCGAATGACTGCCGAGCATGAGGAAAAAAGAGATAAAAAGTGAGATCAGAAAAAACGTTACTGGTCCTGTCATGCTGGCTTGTCCAGCATCTCTTTGGGATTCTGGACGCGCTCGCTGACTCACTTGCCAGAATGACGCCAAGAAAAAAATAAGGGGGAGGATGCCGATAAAACCGGTATTTTCCCAAAAAATACTGCCATCAAATGCAGTAAATGGCGGATAGGTTGCAAATTTCGGATTGCCCAAGCCAAATGGATTTAAGAAAGTGACCAGATGTTTGAGCGGATAAGAAAAATACGCGGCATCTTGTGGCGAAAATCCCCCACGGGCAGTGGAATTTTGTAAAAATTCAAATGAAGGAAGCAGTTGCACTGCAGAAAGTCCCAGTGCAAGCAATAAGACAATACCAAAACGGATGCAATCTAAAAATATTGTTTTTCGGGTTAACCAAAAGAAATATCCTGCAGCAAAAAGCATAGTAATAACACTTGCTTGCGGAAAGCCGGCTAAGAGCTGTTGACTTACGACAAACGCAAGAATGGTTGCCCATCGCCATGATTTTTTTTGCGCCAAAACGTGTGTTGCCACCATAATCCACGGCAATAAACTAAATCCTTGAAGAAGTGTGATATGGGGCAGTTCGGTCATCACTGGGCCGGAAAATGCCATCGTGATTCCTCCAAATAATGATGCTAATGGATCAAATTTCAACATCCGAAGCCACACATACATCCCCCATCCAATGGTTATGGGAACTAAAAGAAGGGTGAAATTATACGCGATCACTGGATCAAGGAATTTATAAAAAATAAGGTTTGGGAGAAAAAACGTGCCGGTTTGTCCTTCCGCTAATAGCGGAAATCCCCCACCAAGATTGGATGACCACAATGGGAGCCTATTTTGCTTTAGGCTTTGACTTAAAAAATATTTCGTCGGAAAACTAAAATGCCACGCATCGCTTCTGCCAAAATCCGGCGTCACTAAAAGTTGCGGCACTGGAAAAAAGAATTTCCAAAAAAAGATAAGCGCCAGAATTGCAATAAGCCCAAATGCGACAATATCTGGAATGTACCTCTTCATGGTGGTAAGTGTAGAGGAATTTGTACTCATCGTAAATATCTGTTACCATCCTCCTGAAAGCATTGAGCTCATGATAATCGCTTCATGATGCGATCAATGTCATTTTTGCACCTTAACAAGGTACGCTCACCATTCCCCAAGGTGCATCTCGTTCGTTTAGCCACACAAGGAGGCCTCCATGTGGCGAAAAATCCTGTTTGGTACGGTGGTCGGGATGATGGCGGTGTTTGCTATCATCGTTACAGGAAGTATTCATGCACAAGGAGACTGGAAACCCATAAGCCGGGTCCAAGAAGACCAATGGTGTACGAGTCATGGGTTTGCAAGCGTCACCGCAAAGGATGAACATCCGCAAACCGTCAACAGCTTCCCCTACTGCAAAGGAAACGATGGCAATCTCTACAAAGTAGACATGATCCAACTGTGTCGAGATCTCTACGGCGATGCCTATGCCAATCCACAGTATTGGGACTACAATAATTACGATTCCTGGTATTGCAATCACGTCAATACAGTCCCACCTACGCCCGTTCCCCCGCAGCCTACTCCTGTTCCACAACAACAGCAACCCAGTGGCGGGAATACTGGAGGGAATCAAGGAAGTGGCGGAAGTAGTCAACCACAACAGCCATCGGGAGGAGGAAACAGTCAAAGCATAGATGGC
>Ga0209515_10003041_pt1 | contig 24569 bp, 21 predicted proteins | sample Subgroupgradi54m_FD_187454 | JGI IMG/M metagenome (GOLD analysis project Ga0209515, IMG submission 187454) | Subsurface groundwater microbial communities from S. Glens Falls, New York, USA - GMW60B uncontaminated upgradient, 5.4 m (SPAdes)... ... | reverse complement strand
CTGTGCAACCACCTGTCTTATCTTTTCTCTTGGAGAAAGCCCGCCCAAAAGCCTAAGATTTAGAGAAATCGTACGTCCCAGCGCATCTGCCATTGCCGCAACATCGGATCCTGACTTTCCAATTGTAATAAAGACTTCAAATGGTTCTTTATTTTCGTTGTGATTAATGGTTATGTATGTTTTTCCAACAGGTGTTTGGATCTGATATGTGACTCCTTCAAGCTGCATGGGCCTTGGAACAACCGGCTTATCTCCTCTTGATAGAAGAGTTTCGGGCTTAGTTTCTCCTGTTTTTCCTGCCTTGCCAGCAGGCAGGTTATCTTCGACTCTTGTTAGAACTCCTTCTCTTGAGCCGTCTCTCATATAAGTTACTCCCTTAAGTCCTAAATCATAAGCTGCCATATACAATGTTTTTACATCTTCAATTGTATGGGAATTCGGAGCATTTACTGTTTTTGAAATCGATGCATCTATATATTTTTGGGCAACTGCCTGAACCTGTGCATGTTCAAGAGGAGTCAAATCATTTGCACTTACAAAATAGTCTGGCCTTTCCGGGACTTGCCCTGAGGAGGTCGAAGGGTTATCTTTTTTCCACTGCTCAAAAAGAGGATGGTGCATAGTATGCTCTCCTGTTCTATCCTTTCTTATAAAAGTGAATTCATAAACCGGCTCGATTCCCGAAGTAACGCCAGACAGGAGCGAAGTCGTTCCTGTTGGAGCAATAGTTAAAAGAACCGCATTTCTTATTCCATTCTTTGCAATCTTTTTTTGAATTTCTGGTGGCAACTCTTTAATATGGTAACCCTCCAGATATTTTGCTTTATTGAATTTTGGAAATGCTCCTTTTTCTTTTGCAATTTCGCAGGATGCTTCATATGCGCTGTTTCGCAAGGTTTCAAAAATTTTTTCTATAATCGGAAGTGACTCTTCGGCTCCGTATCGGACTTTCATTTTAATAAGTGCGTCTCCAAGTCCCATTATCCCAAGCCCTGTTCTTCTGATGTCTTTAGCTACTTTTTCATTTTGCCCAAAGAAGTAATAAGTTTTATCTATAACATTGTCTAAAAATCTAACTGCTACTTTTACATCCTGGGAAAAACTCTCGTAATCGAACTTTTCCCCTTTTACATAAACCGCCAAGTTCATTGCTCCCAGATTACAGACTGCCCAACCGCCTAAAGGCTGTTCTCCGCAGGGATTTGTTGCAATTAGTTTTTCAAAGTACCAGGTGTTGCTTCTTTTATTTGACCTCTGAAGAAAATGAAGACCTGGTTCGGCACTTCTCCAGGCGGCTTCGCAGATTAAATTCCAGAGTTCCCGTGCTTTTACGGTTTTGTAAACTTTTACTTTGCCCCCCTGTTTTTTCCAGTCATCTATCTCTCCGTTCCATTTTGCATCATATTTTTGATCATCCAAATCCGGATAAATGAGATCCCAATCTTCATCTTTTTTAACTGCTTCCATAAAGTTATCTGAGATACAAACAGAAAGATTCGCTCCGTTTATTTTGGAGAGATCCTGTTTTACAGTTATAAATTCTTCAACATCCGGATGCCAGTCCCAAAGCATAAGCATTGTCGCGCCGCGTCGGGTACCCCCCTGTTGGACAACATCATGGGTTGCATAGGAAAATAATCCTGCCCATGTTACAGGACCTGATGAGATTCCATTTACTTTCTTAACTCTTGCTCCTCTTGGTCTTAGAGATGAAAGATTAAGACCAACTCCTCCTGATCTTGATTGAATTTCTACCAATTGTTTTAGGGATTCCAAAATTCCTTCTCGGGAGTCTTTTGGGGATGGAATAACAAAGCAATTGAAATATGTTACCTCGTAATCTGTTCCGGCTCCGGAGAGGATTCTTCCACCGGGAACAAATTTAAAATCAGACATGACATCATAGAACTTTTTCTCCCAATAAGCTCTTTTTTGTTTCTTTTCATTGTTTGCAATACCTCTTGCTACTCTCTTCCACATCTCCTCAGGAGTATTTTCCAAGAGTTCTCCGGCAACTCCTTTTAAGGCATACCTGTCTAAAAATACTTTTTCTCTTATTCCATCAAATTTCATAATTTTCTATATTAATTTGGTAACTTTATATCGTTAAGACTATATTTTTTTTGATCAAAAACTTTTAATAAAGTTGAGCCCACTTCCTCTTCTCTGTTATAAATCTTGAATAGATAATCTCCTTCTTTTTCAAAACCAAGATTAACTAATTCTATTACAAGATTATTCTTTCCATTTGGTGCAGTCATAGTATCTAAAGCTAAGTTATCGATAGGGCTTTTGCCGCCATTTTTACCTTCAACTTTAAGATTTAATTTATATTGAGTACTTGGCGTTCCATTAATTGTTGCCACTAAAAATGCACGAGGAATACCACCGGGAAAATTCTGAACTCTTAATTCATCGAAAATTCCATTTATACTTAACTTACCTTCTCTTGATATGCTTGCGTAATCGCAAAGTGCTATGATTTCTGTTTTTAATTGTTTCATAATTTATTTCTGCTTTGCAGAATTATTTTATTAACCTCTTTAATTCTTTTTCAAAATCTTCAACATCTACAAATCTTCTGAAGACACTTGAAAATCTAATATATGCTACTTTATCAATTTTCTTAAGTCTTGTTGCAACCAATTGCCCTATTTTTTTACTGTCTACCTCTACCCCAGTCTCTCCCCGCAGTTCTCGCTCGATTTCCGTTACTATTCTTTCGATATCCTCCATCGAGACTTTAGTTTTTTCGCAAGATCTTATTATTCCTCTTTTTAATTTATCTCTGTCAAACTGCTCTCTTCTGCCGTCTTTTTTTATAACTACTAAATTTATATTTTCAATTCTCTCGTAGGTGGTAAACCTTTTTTCGCACTTTAAGCATTCTCTTCTTCTTCTAATAGTTTCTAAATCTTCGCTGTCTCTTGTTTCTACAACTTCTATTTCGGATGATCCGCAGTAAGGACATTTCATAAAATCCAGGCTAAAAACTGCTTAAAACGGATCGCCGAATTAAATAAATTATCAACGATCGCAACACTACTTATAGTGCTAAGAAGGATAGTATTACACTATATCTGGCGTGTCAACTAGAAATTTTTGTATCAAAAGCGATCATCGTTTTTTTTAGCCTCGGTTTCAGACATTTTGCTAAAACACCAAAAAAATAGAGTAAGAAATTTAGACCAATCTTAAAATTGATTGAAATTCCTAAATTAAAATTTGTTCGTTTGAGGAAATTTAGATTGTATTTAGAGGCTTAATTATTTCAACTTTTTTTCGAACTCTTCCATTCTTTTTTCGTCTAATAGGAGCCTTTGCTTAATATCTCCCCTACTTTTATTTATTAAACCTTTTATAATTTCTCTGTGTTTTAAAGATGCCAAATGAAATCTTTGAGAAGTACCTGCTGTAACAATTCCCTGTTTATTTCCTCTTTCTATTTCGGCAATTCCTTTTTCAAAATAGTTTTCGCCTTTTGATATAGTAGTCTCTGCAAGTGCATATTTTTTTTCTCCCTTATTGAAAAGTGAAACGCCTTCGTTTAAACGCTTATCTGCCTGGAGTAACTCAAAATTTGCCTTTTTAATTGGATCAGAAATTAAGACTTCTATAATTCTATCCCTAATTGCTTTTAAAACATAAAGAGGGTTATCTGGCAGAAGTCCCGGATAAGGAAGGGGATACTCAATAGTTTTTTTACTTGAGGACGTAGACATCATAACATTCTCTTTTGAGTTCTCTTGAGCAAAAGAAATTACAACAGAGAAGAAGAAAATAAAAGATACTATTAATATAGTAATTTTTTTCATTTTACAGCAACAATATTTAGCCAGTCACTCTCTAGCGGTTTAAATGGTTTTCTGAAAAGATAGTCCCACTTTCTTCCGTCAAATGCTCCGCCATAGAAAGATACTTTTGTAAAACCGTTTCTTCTTAAAACTTTTCCGATACTCTCTTTATTATTATACGCCATTAGACTATTCCTTACACCGGATGATTTCCACCTCTTGCCTCCGTCTGATACAAGAATTGCAAATGTCTTAAGTATTGTTCTATATCTTTCTATGGGCGAATCATAAAACTCTAAAAATGCGTACTCTTTGTTTGGTTCTCCCGAAAGTTGAGCAAAATTAAAGCTTAGAAGCCTATTCTTTACTTTAATTACCTTATCAAAATTAGTTATTTGAAGAATCAGGACTCCATGTTTTGAAAGGTGCTTTGCTGTTTGTTTTATAAGCTCTTGACAATTATGAGGGTTATGAGACAAAGTATTTCCTAAAATAAGTATTGCCGAAAAAGGCTGAGTAAATTTTGATCCTAAGTCATCAAAACTTCCCCGATAAAATTTAAGTCTCCCCGATGCTTCTTTTCCTAGAACTTGTTTTCTTTTATTTGCTTCCGAAATCATCCCCCGACTTCGGTCTATACCAACAACATTAAAACCTCTTTTTGCAAGATCAATTGCATGATCCCCTGTTCCGCAACCTATATCCAGTATTGTTTTTACTTTGTGCTGGGTAAATACCTTAAGAAGATCTGGAATCTCATGAGAGAGCCTGTCTTCTGTATCAACCGCTGCATAATATGTTTTTGAAAGCCAGTCGTTATAATCCTCGTCTTCCGTAAACAAGAGTCTGTCGCCTACAAGTGCTCTGAAGATATCTCCTTTTGAGATTATTCCAATGAGATTTCCGCTTTTATCAACAACAGGAAGTCTCCCAACTTTTTCTATAAACATTAAAGACTGGGCTCGCAAAAGCGGGGTTTGCGGAGTTACTCTGGTAATATTTGTGCTCATTATTTTATCTGCGGTCATCTCGAAGATATCGTGAACTTTTTTCTCCATTCCCTCAAAATCGCCCTCTCTAAAGGGGTCTTGCGCATATTCATCAAGAGATGGATAAAATTTGTTTAGGATGTCCCTTTCTGTAATAAATCCGATTACTTTTCTATTTTTGCAGACCGGAACTCCGTTTATGCCACGTCCAAAAATAAGAAGAGACACGTCTTTTACTTTGGTGTCCGGTAAAACATGGTCGACATGACGCGACATTGCATCAGCTACTTTCATGGCTTACATAACTCCTTTTCCTGAGATCTCTTTCTTCTAAGAGATTATCAAAAATTTCCCTAAGAATCTCATCTTTTATAAATAAATCTGCGTTTATAAAAAATTCGTCAAGCAATACTCCTTGCTCTTCTTCATATTCAAAAGCTTGTAGAGCTGTTTCTAGTTTATCGATTTGCCAAAAAATTTTTGCATCTTTTGTAGAAGAATTTACCATTTCTTTAAATATATCTACAAATATCTCCCCATCCTCGATATCCCTGAATAAATGAACTAATCCTTTCAATTCTTCTTTCTCCTTATTTTCTCTTATTTTGATATCAGCTAATTCTCCTCTTGTCCAAACGATATCTCCGGTAGATATTTCTCCAAGATCATGAAGTAAAGACATTTTCATTAGCCTTTCCTTATTTACCAGAAGTTTATCAGCCAAAACCATCGCCAATATACCAACTCTAAAGGAGTGCTCTGCGACACTCTCTGGGTTTTTTACTTTTTCTCTAACCCAGCCGGTTCGAGACAGTCTTTTAGATTTTCCTACGGTCTTAAAGAAATCTAAATATTTACTTTTCATAGCTTCCGCAAGCGAATTTACTTTAGCATTAAACTTGACAAATATCAAGAGTTATTGATAAAACGGGTAGAATGGAGTATTCAATTGAAATTTGTGGAAATTTATTTACTTTTTTTCTAAAAATTCTCTAACTGCCTCGATGTATTTTTCTGTATCTTCTCTGGTGCCAATACTTACTCTTACAGTTCCAGGAGGATCGGGCCTTCTTCTTACTAAGATATTTTTTTCTTCTTTAAGAAAATCAATAAGTCCTGATGGTTCTTCTAATAGGTGGAATCCGGCACTGCTTGGGAAAAACTTGATTCCGTTTCTTCGATAAAAATATTCAAGCATTGGTTTTGAAACAGTCATTACTTCTGAAACATAATCTTTAATATCCGCAACAACCTCAGGACATCTCAGTGTTTTTATCGCTAATGCCGTTACCGTAGGCAGATCATAAGGACCTCTTATTTTTCTTAATTGCGCAATGTTTTCTGCGCTAGATGCAACATAACCTGCTCTAAGAGCTGCTAATCCCATGTTTTTCGAGAGACTTCTCACAACGAATAAATTAGGATATCTATTTATGTCGTCGATAACGGTAAGTTCCGGAGCAAAATCGTTGTACGCTTCATCTACCAAAACTCCAGCGCTAACCTCAGCAGCTTGTTCAATTACTGCCTCTGTTTGTTCCTTTGGAACAGGGGTTCCCGTAGGATTGTTTGGATTACAAATTACAACAAGCTTTATCCCCGCTTTAATTACCCGCATCACTTCCTCGAAAGGAAATTCGAGATTTTGACCCTTGTAGCGGGGAGAGATAATGCGTGCTCCCTGTACATGGGCTGATTGCTCCAGCATCGCAAAAGTTGGAGCAGGAATTATTACATCATCTCCATCCTTAACTAGAAGTCTAGTTACAATATCTATCGCCTGATCCCCTCCAACGGTTGGAATTACTTCTTCGGGTTTTACTCCTGCAAAATTTGCTATTATCTCGTCTAAATATCCATATTCAGGATATGTTTGGAATTCTCCTTTTTCAACATATTCTCTTACCGCCTCTAGCACTAATGCGTGAGGAGGGGTGGTTCTTTCATTAAAATCCAGTCGAAGAAAATTAGTCGCACTTCTTCCTTCAATAGGCGGACTATAAGGTTTCATATGTTCAATTGGTTCTCTAGATATTCCTCTTTCTGCTAACGACATATTTAATTATAGCAAAACTCCACGCAGCTTTGCGCCACATGTAATTTTTAATTTGGCAAGTCCTATATTATCACAGATTTTCTTTTTTGCAACCATGAATATAGATATGCCAATTCAAAAGTGATATAATCCTAAAACTTTTTGATTCTGCTATTAATCTTATAGAAGCACATTTACTTTATCATTTAACTTGACAAATATCAATAGGTATGATATAAGCCTAGAACTCTGGAACTATATCCCAGTTTTTGTATATGATAAATAGCGGTGAGTTAGGAAGATCACCAGGAGAGCAAAAATCGCCAAAAGAGGTTAGGACTCTAACTCGCAATATTTTCTTAGATTATGCTGCGGTGGCCAATCAAACCCTACATCCAATGGTGGAAGCCGGTCAAGGAAGATCTTCTTTAGGATCTGTTCCAGGGAGACCTGACGATGAACAGCTTGCAGTTGATGCGATGGGAGAGTACATATTGGCAAATCTCATAAGAGATGTCCATCTCCCAGCTTTTGTTTTCGGAGAACATAGTACTCATGATTATTCTGATGGCAATCCCCAAGTGGCTTTCACGATAGATGCTTTCGATAATACAAGTGAGTATGAAAGAGGACTCGATACCCCGGTTTATTCTGTTTTAGGAGCATATAATCCAGACGGTTCGCCAATCGGGTCTGTTGTTGTCGACATAAGGGGACAAAAAGCCTATGTATCAATTAGAAAAGAAAACTATATCACAGATCTTTCTTCAAAAGCTATGCATCAAACAATTGAAACACCTAAAGCGATAACTTCGGTAAAAGACGATAGATTAACTATAGCGACATATTTGGGAAGTAACGAATATAATCTAAAGTTTTTTGATAATTTCAGGTATCTGCTAGAAGATATGCCAAGAAAAGGAAGAATATATGGGAACGGAGGTTCTTTTATCTATGCATTCTTGGCAACAGGAGCAGTAGGTGCATATGTAATGTTTGATGAGCCCAATTCGGAAATTTTACCGGGGCTTCCTATTGCTCTTGCAGCAGGATGTGTAGCATCAAGCGTAAATCTGGTAAATGGGGACGCTGAAGAATACAAATTTGATCCTGAGTTTATTACAAGTCCTGAGCGATACACTAATGGAAAAGTTGATCTTTTTATAGCGGCAAGGACTCCTGAACTCCGAGATGAAATAATTGGATACTATTTAAAATCAAAAAGAGATTAATTTTTAATTCCCAAAGCTCGTAGGGCGATTTTTAGAGTTTCTTCTTTATTATGCGAGTAGGTATTGATTATTAAATCGTAATATTTTTTGTCCCAATAAACCCAGGTCTCATCATTATCTGCATAAAGCCTCCTCCATTTTTCCAGATTTCTTTTTTCCCGCTCTATTACCTCATTTTTTGCCTCTTCAACCGAAATTTTATCTCTGTTAACAAGTCTATCGATCCTTATATCTTTTTTATCATTGCCTTCATCATCTTCGCAAACTACTAAAATTTTAAAAACACCTTCTAAACCCTTCGCATCAAAACCTGCAAGGTGACTTTGAACTATTCGATTTTTTTTCTCTCTTAAAATTTTTTTAACCATTTCCTCATATTCCAAATCAAAATGGTCTGGTCTTTTATTTGTTTCAACAACATCTGCGCCAACTTCTTTATTGACTCGGCGCATGATCTGTCCTCCTTCAAGCATTTCCCATCCCAATTCTTTGGAAAGCTTAACCGCCAAAGTTGTTGCACCGCTTCCTATTCTTCCTGAAATTGTTATATTTCTAATATTAGGTAAGTCCACCGGTTGATTCATAATAATTATTTTAATTTAGCTTATGATAGAAAAATTTACAATGGGGAGTTTTGAAGTTTATTTCCTACCATTATAACCTCTTCAACTAATCGATTACAATATCCATACTCGTTGTCATACCAGGCTATAACTTTTAACATATTTCCGCAAACTACCTGAGTAAGCGAAAGATCAATGATTGCAGAATGTGGATTTCCAACAATATCGCTTGATACAATCGGATCTTCGGTTACCTCAAGAATTCCTTGATATTCTGTTTTTAGTACTTCCCTTTTAAATATTTCATTTACCTCATCGACTGTCGTGTTCCTCTTTAGAAGAAATGTAAAATCCGAAAGCGACCCGACCGCAACCGGCACTCTTATTGCAAGTCCATTAAAAACACCGACCAATTCCGGCAAAGCCTGTGCTGCAGCAATTGTTGCACCTGTTGAAGTTGGAATAATATTTTCTGCGGCGGCTCGGGCGCGTCTATAATCCTTATGTCCTCCGTCCGCAAGACGCTGATCTGATGTGTATCCGTGTATTGTTGTCATCATCGCCTTTTCTACTCCGAAATTATCTACAATTACTTTAGCAACCGGAGTAATGCAGTTTGTTGTACAAGATGCATTATTGATTAATTTTTCTCCCTTGTAATCCTTTGTATTTACCGATAGGACATATGTAGGGATCTGCCCTTCCTTTGCGGGAGCAGATAAAATAACTGATTTTGCACCTGCAGTTAAGTGAGTTTTTAGTTTTTCCTCTTTGGTAAAATGTCCGGTTGACTCAATTACTACATCAACATTTAAGTCTTTCCAAGGCAAAAGAGCAGGGTCTTTTTGTGAAAAAACCGGAATCTCCTTCCTGTTGATAATTAAGTATCCGATGAGGTCTTTATATTCATTGTCATTCTGAGGTGTAACCGAAGAATCCCCAGATCCTTCTCTTGCGCTCAGGATGACAGAAGGAGAAAGCGGCCCGTACGAGGAATCATACTTTAGCAAGTACATCCAGCCTTTAATATCTGTTGAGGAACCTGCGTTTATTGCAATTATATCGATTTCCTGTGAGTGTTTTTCTAAAATTACTCTATGAGCAACTCTACCAATCCTTCCGTATCCATTTATTGCAACCCTAATCATAAAATTAGTATAGATGAGAAAAAAAATTACATCAAGAGATAAAAAACGGCACACCTTTTAGGGGTTACATCCCTATTGTGAAACTGGCGGAATTTTAATAAAACTTCTCAAACTCACCCATTTATAAACTTGCAATAATTTTGTCTGACAATTTTTTAACGTCTTTCCGTGCAGCAGCTACATCCTGCTGAGATCTCCACCTTTGAGACAGTAATCCTGTCAATTCTCTATGTTGTTGTATTGGTGGCTCTATATGTTTTTCTAGACCCGAGTATATTTTTACGTCTTCTGGTATTCCGTATTCGCGGTATCTATCTCTGGAAGTTAACATGTCCAAAGTAGCAACATCCATTCTTATTCCTCTTTGATTTAATTCGCTTGCTATTCGCTTAGCTATTCTTCCCCCTGAGATAAATTCTGTAACAAGTAAAGCTCTCTTATTAGTTGGCCTAGCTTTTACAGTCTCTAGCAAGACAGCAACTTGAGAAGCTAAATCTACCTCCTTCACATAACGCTCGTATGTGTCAAATCTTCCGCCCCTTATAAATCTCATATCGGGTCGTTGAACTCCATTTCTGTCTGAAATATAATTAGCCACTCTTTTCAAAACTAAAGCCGGAAGTCTGCCGCTTGCATCATCTCCTATTAACAAAAAATATTCTCCAGTCTTAAATTTATCTTTAAGTTGATCCACTAGGCGAATCAATGGCTCCTCCATTGTTCCCACAGCTGTTTCATATGTGGTTTTACTTTTTCGGAAGAACTGCCATGCTGGTTTTACTTTTTCGGAGGAACTATCAATCATATTAGTTGTTTTTAAGCGATTTCTTTTTCTTTAACTCCAACAGCAACGGGGGCGGTAGATACGCTTTTCTTCATAATTTCATCAACAATTTTCCTGGCAGTTTCCGGTTTTTCTTTTAAGAAAATCTTTGTTGCTTCTTTTCCCTGTCCAAGCATTAACTGCTTCTGTTGTCTCTTCTCCTTCGACATTGCCATCTTCAGCCATAATGAATTATTATACAGATAAGTTTCAAAAACGTTTGTGAATTATCCATTAATAAGTTACACTTGTTAACAATTAATGTCAAATGTTTATTAAGAATTTTGATAAGCTTGCTACGACTCCTCAGAGGAAAATTGTTTTAACATTAATCGAAGAAGCTTTAACTTCAATTCAGTCGGAAAATGTTATTAATAGAGAAATAAAAGTCGATGGAAATAATCTGTCGATTATGGATAAAACTTTTGATATTTTACAATTTGATCGAGTTTTTCTCATTGGCTTTGGAAAAGGTTCTGCTAAAAACTCTAGACTGATTGAAGAAAAGCTTGGAGATAAACTTACGGAAGGTTATGTAATCGATACTAATCCGGAAGAGTTTAGTAAAATAAAATTTACTCAAGGCACTCATCCCCTACCTTCTCAACAAAATGTGGAATTTACAGATAGTTTGATTAAAAGATTTAAAGAATTAAATCTTACTGATAAAGATTTGATATTAATCGTAGTTTGCGGCGGAGGATCTGCAATGCTTGTCCATCCATATAGAATTAGTCTTGATGAAAAAATAAAAGTCGGTAAAGCACTTCTTGAGTCCGGAGCTGACATTATCGAAATGAACACGATAAGACAGCACTTATCAACTGTAAAAGGCGGAGGACTTGCGGAAATTCTCTATCCTGCTCATATCGCGTCTTTAATCTTTTCTGATGTTCCCGGGAACAATCTTTCATATATTGCCTCAGGTCCCACAGTAAAAGACGACACTACCATAGATGACGCCATTTCGCTTCTTAAGAAATATAATCTTCTAGATCAGCTCGGGCTCAAAATAGAAGATTTTTCCGAGAATCCGAAAGAAGAAAAATATTTTGCGAATGTTTCAAATATTTTAATTTTGAGCAATTTAACAGCTCTTGAGGCAATGAAAAAGAAGGCCGAAGAATTTGGAATAAATACATCAATTTATTCTGATAAATTTGCGGGGCGGGCAAAGATGGCAGGACAAGAATTGATTCAAAAAACTGCGCCAAACTCGATCCTTCTTGTCGGCGGAGAAACTACAGTTAAAGTAACCGGGGCAGGAGAAGGCGGGCGGAATCAGGAACTTGTTTTAAGTGCTTTATCTTTTATTGATGGGAAAACAATTATATGTTCTTTTGACTCAGATGGCTGGGATAACTCCCCTTTTGCAGGAGCAATCGGTGATATCTATACTATTAATAAAGCAAGGAAGATGAATCTAGAACCTTCGGAGTTTTTAAACTCGAATAATAGTTTGGAGTTTTTTGAAAAAGTTGGAGATGGAATAGAAACTGGAAGACTTCCTTCAAACGTTTCGGATTTAATTATCATTTACAAATACTAAATTCCTTGCAAAACTCCCAAGCTTAATTGTAATATAGAATAAGAATGGACCTAGAACTTCACGAAGAAAAACTTTTAAAACTTGAGGAGATTGCTAATAAAACCCGAGAGCTTATTATAGAGACTTTGCTTGAGGCAGGTTCAGGACACTCTGCAGGACCGTTGGGAATGGCAGATATTTTTACCGCCTTTTATTTTCATATCCTAAACCACGACCCGAAAAATCCAAACTGGGAAGATAGGGATAGATTGATTCTTTCAAACGGGCACATCTGTCCAGTTAGATATGTCAGCATGGCACTCTCCGGTTATTTTCCTGTTAAGGAGCTCAAGACTCTTCGAAAATTAAACTCGCGTCTTCAGGGACATCCTCACAGGACCTCCTTGCCGGGGATTGAAACAACATCAGGACCTTTAGGAGAAGGATTATCTCAATCAATTGGAGTCGCTTTGGCGGCAAAACTTGATAATAAAAAATACCATACTTACTGTATTACATCAGACGGAGAACAAGAGGAAGGAAATACCTGGGAAGCGGCAATGTTTGCCGGGAAAAATAAGATTAATAATCTTACACAAATTATTGATAGAAATAATATTCAAATCGATGGCTTTACAGAGGATATTATGCCTCTTGAACCTCTAAAAGCGAAGTACGAATCATTCAACTGGGAGGTTTTGGAAGTTGATGGGAATAACATAAGAGCTTTTGTAGATGCTATAAGGCAAGCCCGATCTGTTTTTGAAAAACCTACGGTTATTATTGCCCATACGATTCCGGGAAAAGGTGTTGATTTTATGGAAAAAGATTTTCACTGGCACGGAAAGCCGCCAAACATGCAAGAAGCAAAAAAAGCCTTAGCAGAATTAAGAACATTACAGGGAAAAATAAGAAGCGAACACCAATAATATGCTTAATTCGAATCTTAAATTAAATCCAAAGGTTTTTGATGAAGATGTTGAGCAAAAAGCAACAAGAGAAGGTTATGGAGAAGGACTGGTTGAACTTGGAGAAAAAAATCCAAATGTCATCGTTTTAACAGCAGATCTTTCGGAATCAACTAAAGCAGATGGTTTTGAGAAAAAATTCCCGCAGCGTTTTTTTGAATGTGGAGTTGCCGAACAGAATATGGCTGCAATTGCAGCAGGACTTGGAATAAGCGGCAAAATTCCGTTCATTTCATCGTATGCGACTTTCTCCCCCGGAAAAAATTGGGAAACAATAAGAACTACCATTATATATAACCAAGCAAATGTGAAAATCGCAGGTCATCACGCAGGAATCGTAACCGGACCGGATGGCGCAACACATCAGGCAACAGAAGATATAGCAATAACCAGAGCGTGGCCGGGAATTACGATTTTTGTACCATGCGATGCTATCGAGGCAAGAAAAGCAACTGTAAAAGCGGCAGAAATTGAAGGGCCTGTCTATCTTCGTTTTACAAGAGATAAGACTCCTGTTATTACAACTCCTGATACTCCCTTTGATGATAAGGTTCAGGTTTTTTGGGAATCCGATCCTTCGAAGAACTCAGGACCGCAGGCTGTAATTTTTGCAACAGGTCATATACTTTACAATGCTCTTCTTGCCGCAAAGTCTCTTGAGAATGAAAATATTCAAGTTATTGTTGCAAACGTATCTACGATAAAACCGCTTGATGAAAAAACCGTTGTTGAACTTGCCGAAAAAACCGGCGCAGTCGTGACTGTTGAAGATCATCAGGTAATGGGAGGACTTGGAGGAGCAGTTGCTGAGGTTTTGGCAAAAAATAAACCAACACCCATGGAATTTATTGGTCTTCAAAATACTTTTGCAGAATCCGGAACTCCAAAAGAACTTATGGAAAAATACAAGATGGACAATAAGGCGATTCAGGATGCTGTCAAAAAGGCAGTTGCAAGGAAAAATGGATAAAAAACTTATCGATGAACTTAAAAAAATTGTCAAAGGAGAAGTAGAAACCGATGAAGAAACTCTTAGGCTATACAGCCATGATGCTAGTCTTTTCGAAGTAAAACCTCAAGTCGTAGTTTTCCCAAGAGACGAAGAAGATGTAAAAAATCTCGTTAAATTTGTTTCGGAAAATAAGAAAAAATACCCTGCCCTCTCTTTAACAGGCAGATCTGCAGGCACTGATATGTCAGGTGGCTCAATTAATGAATCAATTATCGTTGCATTTAGTAAATACTTTAATGGGACGCCTGTTGTAAACGGAAACATAGCGACAACCGCGCCGGGTGTTTTTTATCGTGATTTTGAAAAAGAAACGTTTAAACATAATCTGATTTTTCCCTCCTACCCGGCGTCGCGGGAAATTTGCGCAATGGGAGGAATATTCAATAACAATGCTGGTGGGGAAAAATCTCTAAAGTATGGTAAAACCGAAAACTATGTAAGACAAATGAAGGTTGTCTTTGCGAACGGAAAAACATATACACTCAAACCCCTCACAGAAGAAGAATTGAAACAAAAAATGGCGCAGAATGATTTTGAAGGAGAAATTTACCGCAAAATCTACGAACTCATAACTCACAACTACGAGCTACTATCGAAGGCGAAGCCCGATGTAACCAAAAATTCCGCAGGATATTTTCTCTGGAATGTTTGGGACCCTGATAAGAAAATTTTTGACCTGACAAAATTATTTGTCGGAGCACAAGGAACTCTTGGCATGTTTCTAGAAGGAGATTTGGAACTTGTTCCTGTTCATAAACACCGGGATATGTTGATTATCTTTCTTCACGACACGTCTGCCCTTGGGCAAACTATAAAAGAAGTTTTGGCGCTTGAGCCAGAAAGCTTTGAGTCCTATGATGACAATACTTTAAAACTTGCACTTAAATATTTTCCGGAATTTGCAAAACAACTCGGACTTTTTGGAATGATCCAGGCAGGCTTTGCATTCCTACCGGCATTTTTTGATTTGCTAACGGGAAAAAGTCTTCCTAAACTAGTCCTGCAGGTTGATTTCACGAGTGATAGTTTGGAAGAAGTTAAGAAAAAAGTGGCAAGACTTCGGGAGAAACTTAGACCCCTTCATCCACAAACACAAACTGCCGTGGAAAACCAGGAGCAGAGATATTGGCTTGTGAGACGTGAAAGCTTTAATTTACTTCGCAAAAAAATTCGCGGCAAACATACTGCGCCTTTTATTGACGACTTTGTCATAAAGCCGGAATATATTGCAGAAGTTTTGCCACTTGTGACTGACATTCTTAAAAAACATCCGGAATTTACTTTTACTGTCGCAGGACACGTAGGAAACGGAAACTTCCATATTATTCCTCTGGTTGATATTAACAACCCAAACGTCAGAACGGCAATTCCGCAAATTTCAAACCAAGTTTACAAAATTATCGCAAAATATCACGGCTCAATAACCGGAGAGCATAATGATGGGCTTATAAGAACTCCCTATCTTAAACAAATGTATGGAGAAAAAATTGTAAAGCTTTTTGAGGAAACTAAGAAAATTTTTGACCCTTTGAATATTTTCAACCCCCGCAAAAAAGTCGGCGGCGATTTAGACTACGCCATGTCCCACATCAGAACAAGTTGGTAGGCTCCTATTTCTGGATATACTTGTTTCATTAATCAGTTAATGCTTCGATTCCCGGTAATTTTTCGCCGCTTAGGAATTCTAGCATTGCGCCACCTCCTGTTGATACAAAAGAAAATTTTTCTAATAATCCTATCTTTTTTAGATATCCTATCGTATCCCCTCCTCCAACAACAGTGTAGGCGCCGCTTTCTGCAATTCCCTTTGCAAGTTTTGCAGTGCCAATTTCCAAGTTTTTTTCGTTGCCCTCGGTTTTTCCAACCGGGCCGTTCCAGACAATTGTTTGTGCAAGATTTATAATCTGAAGAAAGTTCTCCGCATCCTTTGGCGTAATATCGGTTTCCTCGTTGTTTAAATCAGCAACCAAAAGTGCAGATTTTCGGCTTTCAACTTTTTCGTGCTGAACTTTAAGTAAAACTCGAGTCTCCTCTGCAATTTTTCCTCCGACCAAAACATAATCGGCAAGTTTATGCATCTTTTCAACTAAAGGCAGTTTTGTTTCTATTTTTGCTCCACCAATGATTACCACAAGAGGTCTTTTTGGATTTTCCAATACATTTGAAAGAACTTCGACTTCTTTTTTAAGCCTAATTCCTGCAAAATGCGGCAAAAGTCTTGCAATACCGACTATTGATGCGTGTTCCCTGTGAGAAGAAGCAAAGGAATCATTAACGTAAATTTGGGCAAGGGAGGCAAGTTTTTTAGAAAACTTCTGATCATTTTCCTCTTCTTCCTTATGAAATCTCAAATTTTCAAGAACAGTTAAATTTTCGGAAATCTCCCACCCCTTTAATCCATTAATTTTTATAACTTTTAAATTTTCACTTTGAACTTTTAGCTCTCTTGAGTACCATTTTGCAATTGGTTCTACGCTCAAATTATTTTCGGTTCCCTCCGGCCGGCCCAGGTGTCCTCCCAGAATAACTTGTGCCCTATTTTGCAGAAGATAATTTAAAGTCTCAAGACTATCTTTAAGCCTTATATCGTCTGCAATCTGGCCATTCTCCGATAGGGGCACATCGATATCTGTTCTTAAGAAAACTTTTTTACCTTTTACTTGAGCAGTTTTTAAATCCGGCAATTCATACATAATACTTATTACATGTTACTTAATACTAATCGGTGAACTCTTGGCAAAACATCTGTCCGTAAATTCCTCCATCAATTACTCCCACTCCAATTTTACCAAAATTGGCAGACAGAATATTTGCTCTATGTCCCGGGCTTTGCATTAAACCCTGCATCGCAACAGTAACGTTTGGAGCAAGTGCAAGGTTTTCTCCGGCATAAATAAAGCTAATATCGACCTGTGCCATTCTATCAAATGGGGATAATCCTTCGGCAGTGTAATGAGAAAAGTAACCACGGACAAACATGTCTTTGCAGTGATTCCTTGCCACCCCTGCGAGTTTGGCATCCACTGTTAAAACCCTAAATCCTCTTGATGCCCTCTCATTATTTACCGAGCCAAACATTGCTTGTTCCGAAGATGGATCAGCGGCAAAATTTCTGGTTTTAAAATTAAGTTTTACAATTTCATTTGCTCCAGGTTCAACTGTTAAAAAGTTTATAGTCTCGTTAATTGCTCCCCCAAAAACATTGTTTAAATCTTTCTCAAAACCAGCAGTTTTTGAGACAAGAAAATTACCAATCTTGGAAGTCGAAACCGAGTGTTTTAGAAAAACAGAAACAGGAAGGGCAATGACAACTGTTAAAAGAAAAGCAAATAAAATCAGAGCCGAAAAAACTCCAAACAATAAGCCCAATACATGATCTATATTTTTTAGCAAATCGTCTTTGATTGTAAATCTGCTAAGGTATTTTGAATAGACAACTTTTCTTAAAATAAATCCGATTATTATTTCGATTATGAAAGCCGTAATTAAAAATCCTAAAGCATTAGAAAATCCCGGAGGAATGGAAAAAAGCTTAATAAGGATCTTTGAAAAAAAAGAATAAGTTTTTAGTCCGATAATAAAAGAAGAGATAAATCCAATAAGGTCAAGAAGTGCCGCAATAAAACCTAGAGAGTAACCTTCTAACGCATAAAACGCAATTACAATAATAATAACTAAATCTAGCCAATTAAGGCCCGAACTCAAGAAAGATATTCTGTTTAAAATTTCTAAAAAATTTGTCACATTTTCCTAGATTGTCTTAACCTTAAATTAAATGGTATCATATATCCTATGCCAAATACGAGTTCTAAATTAAAACAAAAAATAAAAGGTTTTAATAAGAAAATTCTTAAAAAAAAATATGGAATACCCCTAATTCTTATTATTTTATTTTTTATATTTTTTTATATTTTTATTTTAAGAGATTTGCCATCGCCGACTAGACTTGCCTCCTCAAGCATTCCTCAATCTACTCAAATATTCGATAGAAAAGGAGAACTCCTTTTTACTATTTATGGCCAGAAAAATCAAACTTTTGTATCGCTTTCTACTATTCCAAAGTATATGCAAAAAGCAACCATAGCAATTGAGGATAAGGATTTTTACCAACATGGACCTATTGATATTAAGGGGATAGCTCGATCGGTTATCTCAATTGTGCTTCACCATCAAATCCAGGGAGGATCAACTATTACTCAGCAATTAGTAAAGAACAGTCTTTTAACACCTGAGCGAACAATCTTGAGAAAAGTTAAAGAAGTTCTTCTTGCTTTTGCTACAGAATCTCTTTATTCAAAAAGCCAGATTCTAGAGATGTACTTAAATCAATCACCATACGGCGGGACTGCCTGGGGAGTCGAGGCTGCCTCTCAAACTTATTTTGGAAAACACGCAAAAGATTTAACACTTTCGCAAAGTTCGCTTCTAGCAGCGCTTCCCGAGGCTCCTACAACTTACTCGCCTTTTGGTTCTCACCCCGAACTTGCAAAAAAACGGCAGGAAGAAGTTCTTCGAAAAATGTATGAGGAAAAATACATAACAAAAAAGGATTTAAATAAAACGTTGGAAGAACAACTTCATTATAAAAATTTATCTAACGCAATCAAGGCTCCTCATTTTGTCTTATATGTAAAGGACCTTCTTATTAAAAAATATGGGGAAAAGGCTGTAGGAGAAGGAGGCTTAAAAGTAACAACAAGTCTTGATTTTTCTATTCAAGATATGGCTCAAACGACGGTCGCAGCCGAAGTTGAAAGTCTTAAATTTTCCAGAGTAACAAATGGTGCGTCTCTGGTTACAAATCCTGCAACAGGAGAAATTTTAGCAATGGTCGGAAGCCATGATTATTTTGACACGGCAAATGATGGAAATGTAAATGTTACTTTAGCTCTACGGCAGCCAGGCTCTTCTATAAAACCAATAAATTATGCGCTCGGTCTTTTAAACGGCTATACTGGCGCAACTCCTTTTGTAGATCAGAAAGTTTGTTTTCCAAACCCGGGACATCCACTCTATTGTCCGGTAAATTATGATGGAAAATTTCATGGAGTTTTGCAGATGAGACAGGCACTTGCTAACTCTATAAATATTCCGGCAGTAAAAATGTTAAAGCTAAATGGAGTACCCGCAATGATTGCAACAGCCTCTGCAATGGGAATTGCTTCATTTAATGATGCGAGCCGATACGGACTTTCTTTAACTCTTGGGGGAGGAGAGGTAACAATGCTTGATATGGCAACTGCCTTCGGAGTTTTTGCAAACAGTGGTTATAAAATTTCGCTTCATCCAATTTTAAAAGTAATAGATAGTAAGGGAAAAGTTTTAGAAGAATATAAGCCGCCGCCTTCTCCGATTTTTGGAAAGAAAATTCTGCCCGAAGGAGTCTCTTTTATAATTTCAGATATACTTTCGGACAATCAGGCAAGGGCTATGGAATTTGGCACTAACTCTCCTCTTAGAATCGGCAATTTACCTGTTGCCGTTAAGACAGGGACAACAAACGACTTTAGAGACAACTGGACAATCGGCTACACTCCTTCGTATGTTGTAGCTGTTTGGGTTGGAAATAATAATAATACACCAATGAGCGGTTTAGTCTCAGGAATTACAGGCGCGGCTCCGATTTGGCATGACATTATGGAAAATCTTTTAAAAGGGAAGCCTGCCCAGCCGTTTCAGCGTCCTTTAAGCGTAATTCAAAAAGCCGTATGCTCAGATACTGGACCTACTTTGGGAAAAGATAATTCTTGCAAAACTCGCTTTGAGTATTTCATAAGGGGCACTGAGTTTTCATCAAAATCGACAGGAACTATTCAAAAACAGGATGTTTTTGTTAACAAAGACACTCAAGAGTTAGCAAAAGAAGGAGACATAAATACAGAACTTAAAAATCAAACTGTAATAAAAGATGTAACAGGAGATACTTATTGTATAACATGTGCCCACCCCACTCCCTCCCCATCTCCTACTCCCTAACTGCTTCTTCTAAATACAACTATAATCCTCCGAGGAGTGGAGAAAGTTTCTTGTAAAGTTAATATTGAATTAAAATTACTCGTCAATTTGAATCCTGCCGCTAACAACAGATGCAATATTATCAAAATCTTCATCAAATCTTTCTCTTATTCTCTCGAGCCAGTTAAGCCACATTTCTGTTTGATCACCTGTAATTTCATTCGCAGTTTCATTCCAACCCCCTAGAAGATTCGTGGTTTTCCCAAGATTGTTGATGCTTACCCTAGAGAAGTCACCACCAGACAGGGCAATTGTTGCTGATAAACCATGACGCTTATGATAAGACATATCTTCTTTAACCATGTTTATAATTTCATCTGCTCTATCTGCTTGATTGGATGTTTGATAAATCTGTCGCAAAAAGTCTTCAGTTGAAAGATTAGGTATATTACCGATCAACTCTGTAAGTTCTTCGCCTTCTAGTTTAGCACTAATTAAATCAGCAATTTCTGCGACTCGTCTTCTGACCATACTCTTTGTTTGCCCGGTTAATATGCTTGGTGTACCCATCTTTAAAAGGCTTTTTAACCTCTCAACATCACGAGTAACCCTGCGGGTTTTCTGATATATCGGATCTTCAACTGCAAGGCTTTGGGCAATGTGCATAGCAAAAGGTTTTCCATCTTTGTAACTTACATTTAAATCTTTAATAAGACACATCTGATCTTCAAGTTGGTCGATTTGTGTAATTTCGACTTTTTCGACACTACCATCTTGTAATTCTACTCGAAAGCGAACATCTGGGGAGTGAATCACCAACCCCAAAAGTCCTTCTTTAGGATTTTCAGAATTTGTTGTGTAGATTACTGATGAAGATTCCGTAGGTAGACTTATTGCTAAAGGCGATGGTGCCGGAACATTTCCAACAAAGAAATCTGCAGTTGCCTCTGATGTCTCATCTCTCATTGAACCTTCTATAGATACTGTACTTAAATTACCTGAGTCTTGACCTTGAATATATGGATTAGTAAGTTCAATGGAGTTTTCAGATGTATCTCTTATACCTATCCCCATTTTTAACATTGCACCTAGCAAGGAAGCCGTTGTTAGACAGTCTTCAATCTCATGAGAAGGGACATTATGGATTTGCAAAGGCAATTTCAATAATTCGAGGTGTCTTGGGTCTATTTCTCGATTTATGCCCCTATCATCTTCAACCATAGAGGGAATAATACCATAAATGAGCTATAAGATGCAAATTAAGCTCCAAGGTATGGATTCGAGCATATTTTTTCGAATCCTCCCTTCCCCTACTCCATAACTGCCTCTTTTAAATAGGTCGTACCCATAGTATAATCTCTTCTACCAAATCTTATAATCCTGCCTAGTTAAATTATGCAGCTTTTGCAAGACGCAGTGATTATAGTAATTAAAATCCTAATTGCAGTCGGCGATGTTACTCTTCTAGTTTTAGCTTCTATAATTGGTATTTTCAGAAAAATTATCAAACGGATTGTTAATTCAGTCAAATTAATCTTAAGATTCTTCGGGGAAGCCAATAAAAAAACCGCTTATATTTTTGCAAGCTTTAAAAGATTTAAGATTAAATTTAAAAAAGATAAAGCCTCAAAGTCCAAGATAAAAACCATGCCTGCCGGCAGGCAGGAGGTTAGAAAGGCAAAGCCTATTAAAATCTTTCCCCTACCTTTTTTTACAAAAGTTAAGTATTTCTTAATAGGATCTGTATTTTCCGCATTTTTTATTTTTTTGCCGCTTCTGTTTTTTATTTTTTTACAAGATCTTCCAAGCCCTAAGATACTAAGTCTTCAAGAAAATCCCCAAACCACCAAGATTTATGATAGGCATGGAGTTTTGCTCTATCAAATTTATGCAAATCAAAATAGAACATTTGTTCCGCTATCTTCTATTCCGCAACAATTACAAAATGCAACGATTGCAATTGAGGATAAAGATTTTTACAGTAATCCGGGTTTTAACATCGGAGCAATCTTAAGAGCCGCAATTGCAGATTTGTCCGGCAAACCTATTCAGGGAGGATCTACTATTACACAACAGCTTATTAAATCTACTTTACTGATTCCGCAGGTTAGCATAACAAGAAAAATAAAAGAAATTATTCTCGCCTTCTGGGCTGAGCAAATATACACTAAAGATCAGATTCTTCAGATGTACTTAAATCAAATACCATATGGAGGGACTTCGTGGGGAATCGAGGCGGCTTCGGAAACTTATTTTGGAAAACATGCAAAAGATTTAACACTTTCGCAAAGTTCTTTTTTGGCCGGACTTCCGAATGCTCCAACACTATATTCTCCCTACGGTGAATTTCCAAATCTCTGGAAAAAAAGACAAAAAGAAGTCCTTTTAAGAATGGCTGAGCAAGAATTTATTACCAAAAGGCAGGCAGAAGACGCGGCAAGAGAAACACTTACTTTTCTGCCGATTCAAAATCCGATTCATGCTCCTCATTTTGTAATGTATGTAAAAGAATTATTGGTTAAAAAGTATGGACTGCCAATGGTTGAAAAAGGCGGACTGCAGGTTGTAACAACTCTAGATTTAAAAACTCAAGAAACAGCAGAAACGATTGTAAAAGAGGAAGTAGAAAACAACATAAATCTTAATTTAACAAATGGAGCATCTTTAATTACAAACCCAAAAAATGGGGACATTATTGGTATGGTCGGAGGACATGATTATTCAGATCCTAATGGAGGAAATTTTAATGCAACACTAGCCTTAAGACAACCCGGCTCAAGTATTAAAGTAGTCACTTATAGTGCTGCCTTATCTGCCAGCTTTACTGCCGCAACAATTATAGATGACTCTCCGATTACTCTTACATCTGCGGGTGCTCCAACCTACTCGCCCGTAAATTATGACGGAAGATTTCATGGCCTTATGACGCTTCGCTTAGCTTTAGCAAATTCCATAAATATTCCGGCTGTTAAAACTTTAAATACAATTGGAATTCCTGAAATGGTAGCCCTTGGGGAGAAAATGGGTATATCGACATGGAAAGAACCGGGGAGTTATGGGCTTTCGATAACTCTTGGCGGCGCAGATGTAAAAATGGCAGATATGGCAACGGTTTATGGAGTTTTGGCAAATCAAGGAAATAGAGTCAATCTTAATCCTGTTTTAAAAATAACAGATTCCCAAGGGAATATTCTTGAAGAAAAGAAAGTAGAAAAAAAGAAAATTCTTTCTCCTGGAGTTGCATTTATAATTTCAGATATACTAGCCGATAATCAATCAAGGGCTATGGAGTTTGGAACTAACTCTCCGCTTCTTATCCAAAATCATACTGTGGCTGTTAAGACCGGGACTTCCGATAACAAAAGAGATAATTGGACAATTGGATATACTCCATCTTATCTTGTAGCTGTTTGGGTTGGTAATAATGATAATTCGCCAATGAGTCCTACTCTTGCATCAGGTATTACGGGCGCTGCTCCGATTTGGCATAGAGTTATGGAGAATCTTATATCTTCAAAGCCCGATGAGAAAATGCCTGTACCGGATAACATAATTCAGAAATCTTGCTTGGGAAAAAGCGAGTATTTTATAAAAGGGACAGAAAATTTTGTTAACTGTGCTCTCAAAATATCACCTGCAGTTTCCAAAACTCCCTAACTCTCCATGGCTTTTTTAGCCCAACCGACTAATACAAGAATTGCTCCTCCTACTATCCATGCTCCATAGGAAGGCCAATTTAAAGCTGTAGTCAGATAATTAATTACTCCGTAAACTATAGCCAGTATTCCCAGTATTTCCAATATCTTTCCTTTTCCATGCATCATTTTTTCTTCTGCCATTAGCCTCACCTCCTTCCTGCCCGCCGAAATCTTCTCGGCCTTCGAAGCCTCTTCGGCGAAGGAGGCGATAAAGGCGGGTCTTCATTTAAAAAGTTTATCGTGTAAAATTTTATATTGTTCCTGCGGCGTCTCTTTAAAGATAAATGATGTTGCTATAAATCGATCGGCTCCGGATTCCTTTGCCCGCAAAATAGTTTGATCGTTTATTCCCCCATCTACCTCTATCGGAATAAAAGATTTTTCTCGGGCGATTTTTATTTTATCCAAATCCTTTTCTACAAATTCCTCTCCGGAGAAACCGGCCTTAACTGTCATAAAAAGCAGAACATCAAGGTCCGAAAAAGGCACTTCTATTCTATCAAGCTGTGAATCCTGATCAACTCCTAAACCTACTTCTCCTAATAATTGAGCCCTTGCAACAAACTCGACCTGATCCGACATTTTTTCGATATGTCCTATGAATCTTTGAAAACCTGCATCTGCCCATGCTTTTAAATAATTGATAGGCTCCTCAACCATCATATGAAGCTCAAAAGGAATATCGTAAGTATATTTTTTAAAAGGCGCAGGATCTAAAAAGGTCGTATTAGAAGCAAATTTACCGTCGATCAAATCTACATGAATTGCCTTTGCAAAAGGCAGAACCTGTTGAATTTTCATTTCTATAACAGGCCAGTCTTTCT
>Ga0209515_10003040_pt1 | contig 24569 bp, 25 predicted proteins | sample Subgroupgradi54m_FD_187454 | JGI IMG/M metagenome (GOLD analysis project Ga0209515, IMG submission 187454) | Subsurface groundwater microbial communities from S. Glens Falls, New York, USA - GMW60B uncontaminated upgradient, 5.4 m (SPAdes)... ... | reverse complement strand
AACAGCCAAGCCAATTAAAGCATTAATAATCCTGCCTCTGGCTTTTCCCACAGCCTCTTTATCTCCGCCTGAAGTAATCCACTCAAACGCTCCCCAAATCAGCATTACTAACACTACTAAAATGGCAATAGCCAAGGCTAGAGTTAGAAAATTACCAATAAAATTGCCTAAGCTAGAGTATCCTTTAGTCGGATCGACTGATATCTGTATATCTGCAAAAACTGTGGTCGCAGCCAGAAAAGGAGTTGCCAAAGTTGTCAGTAGAGTTAGCTTTTTCATTACCTTTTTATATAGTAGTCATAAAAAAATTGTTTGTCAAGCTGCCAATTTGGCTTCACTTTTGTCCTACAAAAAATTTAAACCCAGTAAATTGTCCCAGAACCTGAATAACTGCAAAAGCTATAGCAAAAAGTATAATACCAACAAAAGCATTGATCAGCTTTTTTTTAGCATTTTCCAACTTTTCCTTATCTCCTTCCGAGGTTAACCAGTCAAATGCTCCCCAAAGAATCATAAAGATTAAAACAACAGTAGCTATAGAATAAATTAAAGCTATTAAATTGCTTAGAATCATGCTAATGGCTGATCCGCCAGTAGCATCTGTTTCAATAAACCTCCTGAAAACAGGCGGAGCTTGAATTTTGCCGAAAGTGTCTGAGATATCAGTTAAAAGCGCCATTAGTTACCTTTAAAAATATTAAAACCACTGTCAAATAAAAATAATTTGTTTAACAAAAATTGTAACACTAAAAAGGCAAACATTAAAATTATAAAGCCAACAATTGCGTGAGAAATCATTTTTTTAGCTGCTTCAACTTCCTCCTTACTTTCTCCGGCTTTTAAATATCGAAAGCTACCTAGCAGGAAATATAATATTACCAAAAAAGTGGCAATGGAAAATATTGGCATGACCAGTTGAGAGGTACCTTGGCCTAAGGAGGTAATACCACCAAAACCAAATTTTGAGCCAATATCAACCTCAGCAATTAAAGTTAAAATGGTAGCCCTCCTCGGGTTGGTGGGAATATTTCCCCGGCAAACTGAGCTATAAAATAAGCTAATAACACGACAATCAGGCCAATAATGGCATAGGTTATTCTGGCTTTGGCTTTACCTAAGCCTTCTTTATCACCCTGAGCCATAATATAGGTAAACGCTCCCCAAACAAGAAAGTAAAAAGCCAGAAAAGTACCAATAAAAAAGGCAATATAGAGAAGTGGCGAGATAAAACCTGCTACATTAGTAAACTCGGGCTTTAGACCTTCAGGAGTAGGGAAAGGACTGGAACCAGGCAATTGTAGAGCTAGTTTCATAGATTTAAGATTTACGATTTATGATTTACGAATATTTTTGTACTTCTAATAAATCCCTGTAGAATTTGATGAGCTAAATTTGCTTGATCTGCTAAGGAGTTATAATCATTACTATCAAGATATTCCACATCTTTTGCTATGAGTATAAAGTTTTTCAATTCTGTTAATGATCCTTGAGATAAGTAATAAAATTGCAACTTTTCCTTATAAGAATGTCTGCCAAAACCTTCAGCAATATTAGCCGTCACGGATGATGCTGCTCTTCTCATCTGGTCGACTAAAGAATAAGTTTCCTCTTTTGGAAATTTTTTAGTGATTTTATAAACCATAACTACTAGAATATGCCCTTCTTGCCAAACTTTCAAATCCGTAAAAGATTGTATTTTGCCATCTTTCATGATTATTCTTAAATCTTTATTCTTTAATCGTAAATCACTTTACCTTCCAAATCCTGGTAATTTAAGAATATCAAATCCTATTATCTGCATAAGTAAAACAGCAAATATTATAAAAAGCAGTCCAATAATGGCATTGGTAAATCGATCTTTTCCGGCTGCCAGAGTTTCCGGATTACCGGCAGAAGTTAACATCTGAAAAGCTCCCAAAAGCATCATTAAAAAGGCCAACCCTCCGGAAATTCCAATTATAAAGGTCATGAAATCTTTGACAAATTCCGCAGGAGTAGCCTGAATACAACCAATGGCAGTTTGAAAACCATTAGCACCACAAGGTATCCCTCCAGCTTTAGTGCATTTTGCTGGGTCAATACACTGTGAAGTAGTAGAATTTGTTCCTGGTAGAAAAACCTTGCCAGGATTAGTAGGTGTTCCCACAGAAAAAGCCACAGGAGGACAAAGAGGTGCACTAAAATAATCTTTCTCCGGTTTTAGCTGATTAATAATAGGGCTATTAATGGGATCTGTACTATAAGCAAGTGTATTTCTTCGTCGTAAGGAAACTGTATGTGTACCTGGTGTCAGCAAATCCGTAGGTATTGACTTAGGGCCAAAGGTAGGCGCATTTACATTAGCTGCCCCTACGCTCTGAATTAGAAAACGGCCTGCAGGGTTATTGGGAATATCAATAGCATCATCATCAAAAAAGAATACAAACTGGCCTCCAGTGGTTAAATTTTCTCCTGAAACAGCTAAATTAGTGGCAGAGGTAATACCGCTGGTCGGGTTAATAGTAAGCACACAGTTGGTATCAGCATCGATAACTTCATAACTGGCTATGCATTGCTCCACATCTTGGCCTCCAACCACAGCCAATACCTTTATAGTATGAGTTGTACCCTCTGTAGCAGAGAATTCACAACTTTGTTGACCAAGAATGAAGGTATTATCAAGCGTTCTGTAAATGTTACTAGGGGGCTCTTTGGTGGCAACAGCTTTAGTTTGAGGAGCCCCACATTGAAATTCCATCTTGTAAGAAGGGTAATTTGCAGTGTCTCCAACATTGACTAGAAATTTAGCTGAAGAGGCAGTACTTATTAACGGATTAGGCTCAGTTCTCATGGAACAGGTGCCTAAAGCATAAACTCGGTTTATATTAATCGGTAAAAGGATTAAAAACCCAATTAACAAATTAATAATACCTATGATTTTAATCATTCATTCCAGCTTAGCACTGTTTAAAACTAGAGTCTAGTCGCTAGAGTCGAGTAAGGGTCTAGGGTCAGATTTTGAATGTAAACACTGGGGAGGGTTTTTTAGTTCCAAGAGTTGATATAAATAATAATGTATGGTATGGTTCAATACATAGGGATGAAGACTGACTATAATACATTAGATGGTTTTGAATGGGATGAAGGTAATCTGGAACATATTAAAAAGCATAATGTGGAAGCGCCGGAATGCGAAGAAATGTTTTTTAATTTACCTCTTTTAATTAATGAAGATCCAGAACATTCATCAAAAACAGAAATGAGATTTGAGGTGCTTGGTCAAACCAATGAGAGAAGAAAGTTATTTTTAGTTTTTACAATCAGAAATAAAAAAATAAGAATAATTTCGACAAGAGATCAAAATCAAAAAGAAAGGAGGGAATATGAAAAACAGACTTAAGAAAATACCGAATTTTAGAAACGAAAAAGAGGAAGCACAGTTTTGGGTAACTCATGACTCAACAGAATATGTTGATTGGAGTAAGGCAACTTTAAATCCAGCTTTTTCTAATCTTAAGCCCTCTACCAGAAGTATTACCATGAGGGTTTCTGAGTCAATGTTACGCGCATTAAAAATGCTGGCAAATAAAAAAGATGTCCCGTACCAATCGCTGGCAAAGGTACTGCTAGATGATAAGATAAAGGAAGAAATGAATCTTCCGACTTAATCAAAAACCGGTCAACTAGGTAAACATGGTAAAATTTTAGGTAATGAATCCCCGAAAGAAATTTTTAATTTTCATTTTACTGTTTGTTTCTTGTTTCTTGTTTCTTGTTGCCTATCCTGTCCATGCTGATGAAATCGAAGATCTGCAAAAACAAATTGATGAGTTAAATCATGCTCGTGAGTTATCGGTTAATGCTACTAAACCTTTGGAAGGCCAATTTGATTCTTTAAAAATACAACTGACTCAAATTCAAGCCAATCTGGATAATTTATCGGCAAATATTGCCACAAAGCAAAAAGATTTAGAAGTTAGAGAAGATAAAATTGCCCTGCAACAAGCCTTACTGGAAAAAAGAGTTAAGGCTTATTATATTAGGTCATATTTAACAGATCCACTCCTGGTTATTCTTTCTTCAATTCACTCCGGTGATTTATTTAGGGAACTGGTCTTACGTCAATCTGTAGCAAAAGAGGATAAACAAATCATTACCTCAATTACCTCTGAGGTGGTTGACTTGCTCACTCAAAAAACAAAACTGGAAAAAGATAAACAAAAACTGGCAGTTTTGCAAGCAGAAGTTGATAAAAATGCCAAGTTTTTAGGCGGGGAAATTAAAAAAGCCAAAGATTATCAATCCCAGCTTAACAGTCAAATTGCCCAGCTATCTGCCAGGCAGCAGCAAATTATCGCTCAACGTCAAGCCAGCTTAAATTTGCCAACTTCTTTAGGAGCAGGCCCGCTTTTTTGTACTGATGATAGAAAGCTAGATCCTGGTTTTAGGCCGGCTTTTGCCTTTTTTACCTTTGGTATTCCGCACCGGGTGGGTATGAATCAATACGGAGCTTATGGTAGGGCTGGATCTGGGCAATCAGCAGATCAGATTCTGCAGGCCTATTTTGCCAATTTTTCTTTTGAGCAACGGCCAAACATTAATATTTCAGTCCAGGGATATGGTGGTATGCCGCTTGAAACTTACCTGTTGGGAATTTATGAAATGCCTGATTCCTGGCCGTTGGAGGCTTTAAAAGCTCAAGCCATCTCTGCCCGCTCTTATGCTTTGGCCTACACTAATAATGGTGCAAGTGAAATTTGTACTTCGCAACAATGCCAAGTTTATAAAGGAGGTAACAAAGGTGGTAATTGGGAACAGGCTGTCAAAGCCACAGCCGGGAAGGTGATGGTCTCAGGTGGTTCAATAGTGAAAGCCTGGTATTCTTCAACAGATGGCGGGTATACTTTTTCATCAGGTGATGTGTGGGGGTCTGGCACCGCTTTTACTAAAAGATCAAGAGATACTAGTGGAGAGATAGGCAGTTTTGGGGATCTTTTTTCCAAAGCTTATGATAAAGATTCTCCTTGTTTTTATGCGGCGCAAGGTTTCAGAAGCGAATATTCAAAATCAGCCTGGTTAAAGTCCGAGGAAGTGGCTGATATTGCCAATATCATTATGCTGTCTAAGAAAGATTCCGGAGTTTCGCCCCATATTTATCAAACAGACAAACCCAATCCTGAAGGAGGTGAAACATGGGATCAAGATAGAGTTAAACAGGAACTTAGAAACAGAGGAGGTAGTCCTTTCAGTAGTGTGGCTTCGGTTTCAGTCAGTGCTGATTTTGGATCAGGCCAAGCTACCTCTGTCACAGTCTCAGGAGATAAAGGTTCAGAAACATTCAATGCTGGTGAATTTAAAAACTTTTTCAATATTCGAGCCTCGGCCAATATTCAAATCGTTGGCCCATTATTTAATGTAGAAAGTAAATAAAAAAACTTAGAACTCAAAACTCAAATCTGAAACTTAAAACTTTAAATCTTTTTAAGTTTTATATTTAAGTTATAGTTTTGACATTTGACTTTTGAGATTTGAGTTTGATTGGAGTATACTCCAATCAATGTTTCATGCTTATGTTGAAAACCCCGAAAACTTAAGGTTTGAAGGCCAAAGTCCTGATGAGAAAATCTTACTGTTGTTACGGGCTCATCCAATTACCAATATCCCCTGGATTTTTTTCAGTTTAGTTTTTTTCTTAGTCCCTTTTTTCGTGCCCAGACTGGCTGCCTTTTTTGGATTTAGCTTAAATCTTATTCCAGATACCTATTTACTGGCCTTTTTAATAATTAATTATCTTATTAGTTTAGCGATTGCCTTTGAAGGATTTTTATATTGGTATTTTAATGTGACTTTGATAACTGCTCAAAAAATTATTGATATTGATTTTGAACCGGTTTTGTATAAAGGAGTCGATTTGGCCCCTTTACCTAAAATTGAAGAAACTGATTCTAAAACAGCTGGTATTTTTGGTACTTTTTTTAATTTTGGCAATGTCTCAGTGCAAACTGCCGGAGCAACTGTGGCAATTGAAATGAAAAATGTTCCCAAACCCGCTATTGTGGCAGATTTAATCCTGGATTGGGCTGGAGTAGCACATCAACATATGAGAGGAATATAAAAATGCCGGAAGTTACACAATCACTAGCTGCCAAGATTATTACCAGCAATTATTTTTTGGTTATTATCAAGGCAGCAATTTTGCTAATTTTAGTATTTTACGCTATATTTGCTCTAATTATTATTAAACAAGTCTCATCAATGGCTAAAACATTTGTCACCACCATCTCTCCTATATTTGCATCTGTGGCTGTTATTAATGCCATCTTTGCCTTAATACTGATTGTTTTAGCAGTGGCAGTGTTATAAAAAAATGGAAATCAAAATTGCACAGGTTATTGGCTTAAATACCGATCAAAAAGCGGCCCAAGTCATCTCTACATCAAGAAATGGAGACTCATTTTTTGCAGTTTTAGATCTAACTTGTGACGATGCTTTTACCAAAGGTAGACAGATTTTATCTGATCTGTCAGATTTTTACTTTGATTTTGAATCCACCTCAATCGGAGAAAAGTTAAACGCCACTTTTGAGAAGGCCAAGGAAGTATTTGCCCAGGATGAATATGCACTACTTCTAGTTTCAATTTCCGGGAAAGTTCTTTATCTTATAAGTCAAGGCATGATGGAAGTTTATCTAAAAAGAAACGAAAAACTCTCCTCTCTTCTAGCAGTTGGAGCTCCGGCTCAACTGATATCTGGATTTTTGCAAGCAGAAGACCAGTTACTCCTGGCCACCAAAAGCTTAGTTGAGTTTTTAGGAGAAGATTTAGAAAAGCTGTTAAATTTACCACTGGAAGCCTTTGAAGGGGAGGTGACAGACAGAATTGGAGCATCTGATTTGGAAAACCAGGGCCTGGCCGGCCTGGCAGTAGAAGTGGAGCCAGAACCAGGGCAAGAACCGCAACCAGGACCAGAAGTAGAACTAGATGAAGGACAGCCACCAGTAGAACAAAAGCCGGAGATCCCCAGTATAGAACAAGAACCACTTGAGAAGACTAAAAAAATATTCAGCTACTTTCCCAAAAGCGGCAAGGTTAGACTGCTTATAGCAATAATCTTGATAGTGATAGTAGCTTTAGGTGTGGGCTTAAAAGTAAAAGCAGGCAAAGATGCAGCCAGAAATGCCGCCTTTACTCAAGCTTTCAATCAAGCCAAAGATGATCTTAACTCTGCCAAGGGCTTATCTTCTCTTAATCCAGCTGATGCCAAAAATAAGCTAGATTCTGCCAAAGCCAATCTTGATAAAGCTTTGAGTTTAAAACCAAAAGATGCAGAAGCCTTGGATCTAAGAAAACAAATCGACAGTGAATCAGGATCAATTCTCCAACAATCCACTGCTTCACAATTTCCAGTATTTTTAGATATGGATCTTATTAAGAAAAATTTTAGGGCTACCCAAATGAGTTTATCAGGTAATAGTCTATTGCTGCTTGATCCAGGGGTTAAAACACTTGTAGTAGTCGATTTAACAAAAAAGAGTAACCAAATTTTGGCAGGGCAAGAGCAGTTAGATGATGCATCTTTGGCCTCCTTAAACGGAGGTTTAGCTTTTATTTATTCAAAAGATAAAGGTCTGTTACGAGTGGATGTGACTAATTCCAAAATTACTACAGTTTCCAAAAAAGATAATGATTGGGGTCAAATTACAGATCTAGCTGGGTTTGGTGGCAATGTTTACGTGTTGGATTCTTCAAAGAATCAAATCTGGAAATATTTGGCTTCATCAGATGGGTATTCTGATAAAAAAGAATACTTAAATAAAGGCGTCAAGGTAGATTTTGGCAGCAGTTTACGGATGCAAATTGAATCCTCTGTTTATATCCTAAAAACTGGCGGAGAGATTTTAAGATTTACCAGAGGAGATAAAGATAACTTCGGCTTTGAAGGGTTAGACAAGTCAGTCAAGGATCCAAAAAGCATCTTTACTTCATCTGATACAGATAATTTATATGTTTTAGATTCCGGAAATTCCCGGCTGTTGATTTTAACTAAAACAGGCAAATATAAAGGACAAATTGGAGGAGAAAAATTTGGCTCGGCCACAGACCTGGTAGTAGATGAGAAAGGCAAGAAAGTATATCTTTTGGAAGGAAGCAAAATATTTCAAGTAGACTTGAAATAGATGTTTTGAAGTGAGAAGTGAGAAGTGCGAGATTGAATTTTTGATATTTTGATTATCTAGATATCAAGAAATCTCACTTCAAGATCCCATTTCACATTTCCCACATCAAGAATTCTGAGCTTACCATGAGAATTATTAACAAAAAGGCTCTGCACAACTACCATATCCTTGAACACCTAGAAGCAGGCGTTGTTTTATCTGGTGCTGAGGTTAAATCGATCAGAGCCGGCAGGATCGATCTAGGAGAAGCTTATGTTAAGATTTTAAATGGAGAAGCTTATTTGGTCAATGCCAATATTGCCAGGTATGCTCAAAGTGCTGACTTGGTTTATGATGCTACCAAATCAAGAAAGCTACTTTTGCATAAAGATCAAATTAACTCCCTCATTGGTAAAACTTCTGGAAAAGGCACTACATTAGTTCCTATATCAATCTATGAAAAGAATAATCGGTTTAAAATAGAGATCGGTTTGGGCAGGTCCAAAAAAGAGTTTGATAAAAGAAAAGTAATTAAAGAGAGAGATCATAATCGAAGAATCGAACAAGAACTAAGGGGAAAAGAATAATTATAGCTTTAAGGTGTTGGGGTAATTCTCATTTTGCCGAAAAATCCAAGCTTAAGCAGCTTTTCATCGTATGTTAAAAATAAATCACATTCCGCTTCAACTGCGCTATGAAGTTGAATATTGTCTTCTAGGTCAGTGGTTGGCCCTTGTAGGGCGTTGCTAAGAACTACTTCTGTTAAAGGAATAATGCCAAACTGTTCTTGAAGTTTGTTTACATCTAGTTCGGGAACTTTTAATTTACGAGCGTAGAATAGAATATGGGTAGAAAGCGGAGAAATAAAAAGTAAGCATTCCTTTAAGGTTGACCATTTTTCTTTTGCTCTCTTGGTGAGGTCAATATAGAAGTTTGTGTCAAGAAATACTCTTGCCATGTTTTTTTATCATTGCAGCTCTGTATCTTGCTTCAATTTGTCTTGGAGTAAGTCTTGGAAAGTTTAATTTTTCCACAATTTTTAAGAATTTATCTGGATCAAAAGGCTTTGGGTCATAAAGTTTGGGTTTAATTTCACCAACCACCTTTGATCTGTGAATCAGATCAACAGATTGTCCTTCTTGAAGCATTCTTATAAGCTCTTTGGACTTTGTTCTAAGTTCTGTTGTAGTTATAACTTGCATATTTTAAAGTGTACATTTAAATATACATTTTGTCAAGAGACCAGTTACTTGCTTTTGATCTTAAATATGCTATAATAGTCTCCTGGGGATGTATAGTCTCGACAGGATTGCTCTTTAAAAACTGCAAGCCGTTAAGGAAACATGTAACGTTAAATATTGTCTCAAAACACAAACGGCAATGATATTGCTCGTTACCTGAAGCAGGCAGCTGCTAAAATTGCAGGTACTGTTAATCCGTTCGCGGGTCGACAGCTTGCTTTCGCAGCTTACAGCTAAAGGTTACTTTAGAAATTGTTCTCTTTCTGACGGAACACTAAGGTACGTACAAAGTCAGGATGCTGTTAATACAATTTTGATCGATCAGTATTAACAAAAGAAAATTTGGTCATTCATTAGCTTTCCTGCTAATTGGTTACAACTAATGAATAAAAAATTAATTAGCTAAGCTTGTAGAAGTTTTTTCAGAAACAGTTTTGGACGGGGGTGCAAAACCCCCCATCTCCACCAAAAAGAGCTCACTTCGGTGAGCTTTTTTAGTTCTTAGTTAACTATGTACTATGATCTATATACTATGAACTTACTGCTGGATTTCTTATTTCCCAAAAAATGCGTTGGTTGCGGTAAATTTGATAGCTTTTTTTGTACCACTTGTGTAGCTAATCTGATGCAAGGAGAGCTAGTTTGCCCCATCTGTGAGCGGTCTGCTATTGGTGGAGGGAAAATGATTGGGGATTTAACCAATCCGCCCTGATTGGAAAACTACTGTCTAAAAAATTAGGTTTAGATTACTGTGAAGGATTGAAACGAGTTCGTTTCACAAAATCTCAAGCCAAACTTAAGGAAAAACAAAGACGCCAAAATATCCGCGGAGCTTTTGAAATTTCTGCTGACTATGATTTAGGTACAATGAACTATATTCTACTTATTGACGATGTTTGGACCACTGGTTCAACTCTTAAGGAATGTAGCTATGTGCTTAAGCGTGCCGGTGCCCAAAAAGTCTGGGCCATTACTTTGGCTAGATAATATGCCTGTCATCCTGAGTGTAACGAAGAATCTAATTTTCTGATAAAATGAGCTTCTTGTGGTGGGTTGTCCGAGTGGTTTAAGGAGACGGTTCGCTAAACCGTTGGCAGAAATGTCACACAGGTTCGAATCCTGTACCCACCGCATTTCGGAATAAGCAGATAAAAAGTGCCATAGAAAAAGAAATTAAGCCTAATCCTAGGTATAAAAATGATCTACTTAAGCTATTTAATACTTTTTGAGTTTCAAACTGCCAAAGACTGACCATCCCAGCTATCAGGAAAATAAGTCCATAACCTACATTAAAGCCACAGTTCCAGATAGTTTCTTGTTTACAAACCCACTGCTGGTGCTGCAGGAGCAGACGGGGCAGATTGAGTTTCGGGTGGTTTGACTTCCGGCGCAGCAGGAGCTGGAGCTTCTACTGGAGCTGCTGACGCAGCGGGTGCAGAAGTTGGGACTGGTGTAACCGGAGAAGTTGTTGGTTGCGGGACAACTTCAACTGTTGCTGAAACAGTGACAGTTGGTATTTGCTCAACAGGTACCTCTTGTTTTATTTGTTGTATTTCTTCCTGGACAACTGGTGGCAGACTTTGCTCAACCCGAGATGGTTGATTTACAGGAGTTGTGAAAATTTCTTGTTCTATCTGTTTAACCGTTTCTGTTAAGGTTTGATGCTCTATATTAGCCACAGTTTGAAGTTGTTCGGTTTTCTTGTCTACAGCAGTAGTAAATTCACTGCCACCAGCTTGAGTCACAACCTTAGCAACTATTGGATCTTGTTCAATTTGTGCAACATAGGTTTCAAAAGTCTGAGGATCATTAATCTCTGTTGCTAAATGTTTTTCAATCAAGGTTACTTCAGTTTTAATGGCCGCATCAATTTTCACATCAACACTTGGTGGAGTTTGAGCTTTCAGATTAACCAACTGAGCTACTACCTCTGGAATTGGATCCAATGCTCTGGCCGAAGCTGTAGCATCTTTAGTATCAATACTACTGATAAAGTTATCAACAGTTTTACTTTCTATTTTTTGAGCTTCTGCTACTACTGCTGGTTTAACTTCAGGCGTTTGGCTTAAAACGTCAACTATTTCTGAGACAGTTTTGACATCTAAAACATCAGTTATATGTCCTGGCTCTTTTGTTAAATCTTGAACCAGTTTAGTAGGATCATCCTTGTAATCATTAATAATATTTTGCTCCACAGCTGCTTTAATATCCTCAATCTGCTTTACAATAGGTGTAGCTTCCAGCGCAACTCCGGTATCAGGTGGAGTTACTCTAGCTTCTATATCACTGATAATTTTTAAGTCTGCTGGCTTATCCCCTACAACTGTATCTACAAATTGCTGTTTTGAAGTTCCATCAGTTATTTCTGATACAAGGTTTGTTAAATTTTCAACAGCCTTATCTTTTATGCCTTCTGTTAAAGCAATAGTCTCTGGATTATCAAAGTGAGACTTTAGCTCGTCTGCTGTTTCAAACTGAATAACAGGATTTGAAGGTGAGGCAGCTACATAATCCAAAACTTTTTTCACCCTTGTATCCGCTGGAAGAGCCAAGATTTTATCCTCTAACTTTTGAGCAATATTATTAATAGAGGTATCTAGCGTTTTTTGTACTTCTTCAGGTTGAGTTTTACTAATTTCTACTAATAATTCCACTGCCTTAATATCTTTAAGTTCGCTACCTGAAGAATTCGCTACAGCAGTTTCTAATTTTTGAGTTAGCTGTGGCACATTATTATTTGTAAGCTGCAGTAAGGTGTCCACTCCATCTTTCAAGATATCTGATCTGACTTTTTCAACCTCAACATAAGTATCTCCATAGACCTGATCCTGTATGCTGGATAGAACTGTTTGTCTGGCCAGTCCATTATCAATAATCTGGTTAACCAGATTATCAACATTCTTAGGTTGGGTCTGTTCCAAAGTTTTAAGTTCATCCGCATGCTCTTTTAGTTTATCAAAATCACTTTGGACTTCTTTTAGCGTATCCAGCGCCAGATCTATAGTCTTTGTGTCTTGGTTTTGTTTAACTAATTTAGCTGCTTCCAGGGTTTTCGTATTATCTTGGCTGATTAACTGTTCTGCTTTGGCAACAGGATCTAAAGTTATCACCAACTCCACATTTCTGATTAGCTCCACTACTGGGTACAAAATATTACCTGGCAAAATAATAGGATCAGAGACTCCTAGATCTCTGGCTTGTAAGTTTAAATCAAGTTCAACTTCTTTTGGTCTGTTTTCATCTACGATTTTCTTTTTAGCAGCTGATACAATAGCATTTTCAACCCCACTTGGAAGTTTGGCCACCTCAGGTAAGGTAACTCCAGGAGGAGTATCCAGCTTTGGTACATTGTTATCCGGTAATTGAGTCTTTAGTTTATTTATCTCTGCTTGAACCTCACTCGGTAATTGTTTTTCTACCGCAGTTGACTTGCCATCAGGTACAACAAAAATCTGTTGAACAAGCTGTTGCATTTTTTCAAATAACTTTTGTTCATCTTTTTTGCTTATGTTTTCTAAAACCTGTTTCTTCTTAGCTAAGTTAGTGAAAAAACTCTGACCAAATTGATTCAAAATAAGTTGTTTTATCTGAGGATTATTACTAATGGACTGCTCATGTTCTTTGAATATATCGGGATCGTTGATATGCAACAACACATGATCTGCCAGAAGACTAATAGCTGCTTTTTGAGCAACAGTAATTTTACCTTGATCATTTGCTGGTAACTCCTTTTTAATCTCATCCAATAATGAAATAGCTTGAGGATCAACCAGTAGTAACCTGACATCGCTACCCTGAGAAACTGGATTGTAACCTGCTTTAGCTTGAGTTATAAAATCTTTCTTGCCAACACTATTTACAAAATTTTGCAGTGTCTTTTGCCGGACAGTTTTAATAGTATTTTTTACATCAGTTCCAACCTGCGGCGAATCTAAACTAGTGGCAAGTTGTGTGATAGAGGCAATATCCAACAGACCTGCACTGGTAGAGGCATCCTGGTTTAAAAAGGCAGCCAGGTTTTCAGCTTTGCCAAACTTTTCAATAACTTTTGCTTGGGAATTCTGTTCAAGCTGGGCAATGCGGGATTTTCTAGTCTCATCTTTGCCTGCCAAAACATCCAGTTTTAGCTGAACTAATATCTTAAGATCAGAGGAGGTTTGAAAATTAGTATCGAGAAATTGATTAAGAGTATGTTGGTCTTGAATTTCAAAAACCCGATCCTCTAGTCTATGAAGAGCCAATTCTTTTAAGGAATCGATTGCCAAAATCATCTCACGATCAGATAAATAATGTTTCATTGCCTCAAAAGACTGGGCTTGACGAAGAGGATTACCAAAAGAATAACTAATAAAATTCTGCAATTTTCTTTCCCTGACATCTTTAGGGAGTTTTAACATCTTTTTCTCAAAATCCACTGCTAGTTGTCTTTCCAAACCGGATAATTTTGCACGGGCTTCAGGTTTAACTCCTTTTTCAAAATCTGAAATGACCTCGATAGCTTTTAAATCGGCAAAATCATCGCCGACTACTTTGGCTATTTCTTTGACAGCGATGTTATGGACAGCATCCAAATTTGGGGCATTATTGATTGAATCTACAGCAGTTACTACCAAATATTTTTGCCTAGCATCTTCAACTTTTAAGTATTCAGTAATCGGGAGAGTATCTTCTTTTTGCTGCAAGATAAGCTGTAATCTATCGTATTGTTCTATTAGAGCTTGTAAAACAGCCCGGTCGGATTGCAGTCTTGGATTTCTGACTATTCCACCAGTAATCTTGCCAATCTCTTGAATAGTTTCTTCTATTTGATCAGGAGGTTCATTTTGGAGTTTAGCAATGAGATTATCAATTATTTTAATTTCTAATTTTGCTTTTTCAGTTGGATTAAAGGTTAGAGCTTCTTGGATATTTAAAACAGCATTTTGGACAAAACCTGTCTGGGTAATTGTTGAGGAAGGAGTTTTAAAAGCTAAATTAGCATTAGCTTGCTCCTGTTTAATCTGCTGGTTAGCCAAATCCGCAACCGCCTGTTGGATATTTTGAGGTAAAGCAGTAGTGGATTGAACAATAGGTTTAGGTTTTGTAAATCTGAAGGATGCTAGATGTAGGTTTGGAACTTGCGTCGCAACCGCACCAACAACCCCTATTGTTATAACCGCTGGTATCAGATAATGCAACAAGCCTAGCTTTTGTAAACTACTACCAAAATGGAAAAATCCAAACTTTCTTCGATGATGAACTACTTGTTCTGCTGTTTTAGTCTGAGGCCAAAAAGGCTTAAGATATTTTTTAATATTCATGGGCAGAAAAACATTTATATTATTTCATTGTGACTTTTTCTTAAGAATATTGCAACCGTATCATTGTAATCAGGGAATTAGGTCTGGATAGCTAAAATTTCCTGAATTTGTTGCAAGGTGAGTTCTGGATACTCTAAATTCCAAATCCTTCATATACACCATAAGGATAGAAACCGGAGTAATAATAATTTAGACAATTTAACACTTATTTGTCCTAATTGTCATTATGAAGAGCATTATTTGGAAAAAAGCTGGTTAAACGGTTATAATTTACTTCACTAGGAGGGGTCGCCTAGTGGTTTTATGGCGGAAGTCTTGAAAACTTCTAGGGGCTGACGCTCCTCGTGGGTTCGAATCCCACCCCCTCCGCTGAGGTATCCGTAGATAAGAGAGTTTATATCTATGGTTTGGGGTATGAACCGTAGGTATAAATCTGTAAACGTATCATACTGCATCAAACTATGGCTTGACACAAAGGGGTAAATAGGGTATATTTACATCATAAACGCCTCAGCTAGTGCGAAAGCCCGCTGAGGTTTTTTCTTGGCTTTTCTATGATAAAATTCCTCTTAGAGTACAGAGTACTCGCAAGCTTTGCTTATGTCTAAATCTGTTTTATTTATTGATGGCGAGAATTTTCTTCATAAAGTTGAGGAAGTTTTAAAAGAAGAAGGAATCACTAAAGATACTTTTGATTTGGCTCTAATTGATTTGAACAAATTATTTAAAGAGCCGCTTAAAAGCTTTGATATTTCCAGAAAGATATTTTATGTTTCCAGATTGCATATTCATCCCGAAACTAAGAAGAAATCCTTGGGGCTTATTAAATTCCAGAGGAAATTAAGAAACAATCTTGTTAAACAAGGTTATGAATTTGTTATTGCTGGTAATGTTAGGGCTCAAAAGGTAGGAGACAAGATTGTTTTTAGAGAAAAGGGTGTGGATGTAAAAATAGCTGTTGATCTTGTGGCTTTTGCCTGTGATAAAAAGATGGAGTCAGCTGCTCTTTGTAGTTCAGATTCCGATTTACAATCTGCTGTAGCAGAGTTGAAAGCAAGAAAAGTAGAGATAGTTTATGTTGGTTTTGAAACTAATCCAAATAAGGGATTATCTTACACAACTAATAGGACGATTTTGTTAAGAAATTCTGAAGTTATTGAGGCTTGTCCAAAAGGAAAATAACAGTAGTGACAAAAGATAAAGTAAAAAAACTGCTTATAGAAGCCGAGAAGCACTTAATTCTTGGAGAAAATCATAATGCTGAGACAATCTCGAGGCAGATTATAGAGCTCGAGCCTAACAATTCAGAAGCTCATTATTTCTTGGGTGAGGCTTTGTGTAAGCAAGGAAAATTCCAGGAATCAGTTGATTCATTAAGGCAAGCCGATAAATTACTCCCGGATCATCCGAGAATAACTCACCTACTTGGTTGGGCAATATTCATGAATGGTGATGTGGAGCTAGGCAGAAAACTTATTAAACAAGCTTTAGAAAGAATTCCTGATGACATACAAATTTTATGTGATTTAGCAGTACTGGAAACCAGACAGGGTAATGGTGATCTGGCAAAAGAGTATGCTTTAAGGGCTTTTGAAATTGACGCCATTCATCCTTTAGTACAAGAGGTGTTTAAAATAGTAGTACATCTTGATAAAGAGAGAACCAGGCTTATCAGGAAGATAAATTAAGCTGGAAGTGTTAAAATCTGTTGAGTTTGTTGAAGGGTGAGTTCAGGATAAGGTAAAATCTCTAACCAGTTGGCAGCTCGAAAGTTATTCCATGCTGCCCGCCGCGAAAAATGAAAAGACCAATTATTAGTTTAACTACTGATTTTGGGGTTCAAAGTCAAGGTATTGGTAATATGGAAGGAGTAATTGCCTCTATTACTCCAGATGCTCATATTATTCACCTAGCCCATGGTCTGCCGGATTTTGATATTAGAGTGGGAGCTAGAACTATGGAAGCCACTCAATATTTGCCAATTGGATTTCATGTTTGTGTGGTAGATCCAGGAGTTGGCAGCCAAAGAAAAGCGCTTATCATTAAAACTAAAAGAGGAGATTATTTAATTGGGCCTGACAACGGGGTTTTAATTCCAGCAGTTGAGGTGTTAGGTGGTTTTGAAAAGTCAGTACAAATTACTAATCCTAAGTTAATGCTCCAGCCAGTATCACCCATTTTTCATGGACGTCACATCTTTGCTCCGGCAGCAGCGCATTTGGCAAATGGAGTTTCAATTGATGAATTTGGTCCCGCAGTCTCTTTTATTGAACTGACTCCTGGACCGTATCAGAATGCTACTGATAAAAACAATCAAATTGAAGCACAAGTCATTAATATTAATAAGTTTGGTTCTCTAAATTTAAATATTCTTCATAAGACCTGGGATGAATTTAAGATTAAATTAGGGGAAGAGGTGATTGTAAATTTTGGAAACCAGAAAATTAAAATGCCGTTTGTAGAAACTTTTAGTCAAGTAAAAGTTCAGCAACCATTAATTTTAAAAGATGACTATGGCAGAATGGAAATAGCCATCAATCTGGACAATTTTGCTAAAAGATATAAGATTAAAATAGGCGATCGTTGTGTTATAAAGAAATTGTAGTATATAATTTAAGCAAAATGCCTGCTAAAAGTTCAAAACCAAATCAATCTAAAAAGACTTCACCTAAACGATCTAGCAATCAGAATATTCTGACCCCTAAAATTATGGAAGCAGGAGAAGTGAGGACTCTTTTTTCCTGGGAAGCCCCCTCCCGTCCTTTTCGAAAAAAAGACCGATCCTACTATACCACCTTGGCAGTCATTGTCATTCTCCTTGTTTTAATTTTGCTTTTAGCCAAAGAGTTTTTGTTAATTGCCACTATTTTATCACTGGCTTTTGTTGCTTATGTTTTAGCTTTTGTTCCGCCGCATCATATTTTATATCGAATTTCAACTCAAGGAATAACTATCAATGAAGATTTTTATTTTTGGCACTTTTTAGATGCTTTTTGGTTTAAAGAAAAAGACGGTCATAAAATTTTAATCATTCAAACCAGATTTAGATTTCCTGGACAACTGATGTTAGTGTTACCAACTGCTGATGAAGAAAAGGTCAAAAAGATGGTGGCCAGATTTTTGCCATTTGTCGAAGTGCCATATAAATCATGGATGGAAAAATGGTCTGAAGGCCTCCAAAAAAACTTCCCCTTAGAAAACATACATAGATAGAGTCTAGTTGCTTGAGTCAAGAGTCTAGATTACAATACCCCTGTTGAGATTGTTGTGCCCGTAGCATAATTGGATAGTGCACGAGATTGCGGATCTTGAGGTTGTGGGTTCGAGTCCCGCCGGGCACGCACTTCGACTAGCTCAGTGTAAACTAGGAGGGTTGGCCGAACGGTAAGGTAATGGTTTCGAAAACCATCGGGTGAAAACCCTAGCAGGTTCGACTCCTGCACCCTCCGCCTTTGGTTGCCAAACTTTAGCGACGGTGACATAAGTCCTTGTAGGCTAATGGATAGACCCCAGGATTCCGGATTCTGTGATGCGGGTTCGACTCCCGCCAAGGGCACCAGGTACGAACCGTTCTGGTTCGAACATGCGAATAGATTGATATAATGGGCTAATCGTGCTGTTTCATCTAAACTCAATAATTTTTGGTTCCACATTTCTTCAAATTTTAGCTTCAAAAAGTGTTCGACTAGTGCTTACTTATAGTGTCCCTCTTGCATTTGGCACTTGTAAATCGGCTATTAATCGACTATAATACGACTATAATGCTCATCATTACAGGAGCGTAGCGACTATATGTTTTCTCCTAAATACATTATTACTAATACCCTTCTTGCAAATGTTAAACGAATTAATACACTTGTTAACCAACTCAATAATGATCGTTTTCCTAATATCATTTTGCTTGAGCTAGAAAGAATTGCCAGAGAGGTTTCTTCCTATGCCTCAACGAGCATTGAAGGAAATCCGCTACCTTTGACTGAGGTTAAAAAAATTCTTAAATCGAAACCGGCTCACATCAGAGATAGTGAAAAAGAAGTGCTTAACTATAACCAAGCACTACAGGATTTAAATACTATGCTGGATAAGGGAGAAGTTAATCTATCGCTCACGCTTATTTTGCATATTCAAAAAAAGGTAACCGATAATTTACTTCCTTCTTTTGAATCAGGACATTTGAGGGAAAAACCAGTAGTTGTTAATGATCCGCGAACTCGTCAGGTTGTCTATTTACCTCCGGATGTAAATGAAGTGAAACTTTTAATGGAAGATTTAGTTCAATTTACGAACACTAATAGAAAGGCAATTGATCCACTTATCTTAGCAGGGATATTCCATAAGCAGATGGTAATAATTCATCCGTTCACTGATGGTAATGGAAGAACAACCAGGCTAGTAACTAAAGCAATACTTGCAGCTATGGGACTCAATACCTTTAACCTTTTTAGTTTTGAAAATTACTATAATCAAAATGTGACAAAGTACTTTCAAACAGTGGGAGAATTTGGTAATTACTATGAATTAGTAGGCAAGATAGATTTTACAAATTGGCTTGAGTATTTTACCGAAGGAATTATTGATGAGCTTTTACGAGTGCAAAAGCTTCTTCCTAAAATTGCTATCAGTCCAAGTACACAATTAAAGCCTCATCATTTAAAAATGCTTGAGTATATTGGCGAGAAAGGTTTTATCTCTGATCGGGAGTATACGAAGCTGGTTAATCGTGCTAAGGCAACGAGAACGCAAGATTTTAAGAAGCTTATTGAGCTAAAGCTAATTCAACGAAAAGGGAAAGGGAGAGCAACATATTACGTTTTAAATGACAAATAAACAAGTGAAATTAAAACTAATTTAGACTAACTATTCTGATTTTTCTTTAATTCACTTTTTTTGTATAATATGCTCTGGAGTGCTTTAGGTTCCCAGGTATAAAGAGCTCATTTTCAGGATCTTCTCGATCTTGGTATGCAAGCATTAGCTTGTATATCCAAGGCAAGAAGTGTTCGATTAGAAATGTACCTGGAGTACCTTATAATATATGAAACGTGAATTTAGCGCTGGAGGAATTGTCCTTCGACTCGTCCCGATAAAATCGGGACTTGCTCAGGATAAATTTTTAAAAAATAAAGTTGAAGTGCTTTTAACCAAGCATTCCCAAAATCATCATTGGAGTTTCCCCAAAGGTTTAATTGATCCGGGACAGACCTCAAAGCAGGCTGCCATACGAGAGGTTAAAGAAGAAGGCGGGGTGGATGCGCAAATTATTAACAAAATTGGCTATTCAAAATATATTTATACTTTAAATAAAGAAAAAATCTTTAAAGTAGTGACTTATTTTTTAATGAAATATCTAAGCGGTGATCCAGCTGATCACGACTTCGAAGTAGAAGATATTGGCTGGTATGAACCAAAAGATGCCTTAAAACAACTAAGCTTCTCACAAGACAGAGTTCTTCTTAAAAAGGCGCTGGAAAAAATGTCTGTCAAGTGAGGGATTACTCATCAATAATGAACCCACTGACTTGATGGTCCCACATCCGTTTAAAAATACCGTTTGGTTTATCAAGCAACTCCTCCGGGGTACCATCCTCAGCAATTTGTCCGTTTTCCAAAATCACCAGCCGATCCATCTTTTTTAGAGTCGATAATCTGTGAGCAATTGCGATCACTGTTCTGCCCTTCATTAATTTATCAAGTGATAATTGGATGGCATGTTCACTCTCAGAATCTAAACTGCTAGTAGCCTCATCCAGCACTAAAATAGGTGCATTTTTTAAAAAGGCTCTGGCAATAGCAATTCTCTGGCGCTGTCCGCCGGAAAGCTTTACTCCTCTTTCTCCCACTAATGTTTCATATTCATCTGGTAGTTTCTGGATAAATTCATCAGCCTGAGCTTGTTTTGCCGCTACTTTTACCTTAGCGTCCGAAGCTTTTGGGTTACTATAACGGATATTTTCTTTAATGGTGCGATGAAAAAGTGATGTATCCTGCGGCACAAAAGCAATGATACTTCTTAAACTTTCCAGAGTCACCTCTTGAATATTTTGACCATCAATTTTAATGGCGCCGGATTGAATATCAAAATGCCTTAAAAGTAAAGAAACAAAGGTAGTTTTTCCAGCACCAGATCTACCAACCAGGCCAATTTTTTGTCCGGCGGGTATTATCAAAGAAAAATCTTTAAATACTCGGATATTTTCATAATCAAAATCAATTTTTTCAATGGCAATTACCCCTTTTGAAAAGCGAAGATCATAAGCTCCAGGTGTATCAACAATCACATGTTCATGTAAAATTTCATCTAAACCTTCGCTGATTTGTCCGTATAATTTGGAAGAATCTTTTATTTCCTGTCCCAGGAAGAAAAGCTGTCCGGTTAAATCTCCGACAATGGAAATAACCATTACAACTACTCCAATACTAATTAAGCTATGCTGAAACAGCACAATTGAACAAGAGAGCATCGCCAGTATAAAGATAAAGATCATTGATCCATTAGCCACTAAAATCCACTCAGATACCCACCAGTTTTTTAAACCAGTGTCATATTGTTTTTTAACAAATCCTTTAATATATTCTCGCTCTCCCGCAACATAAGCATACTCATGTACCAAGGAGATATTAGTCAAAGAATCAACAATCCTGCCTTTTAAAGTGGAAACTGATTTAGCAGCAGTGTAGGAAAAGGGCCGCAGTTTTTTAGCAAACCAGAAATTGCAAGATACAAAAATAATTGACCAGGTTAGAATAATTAACCCTAATAAAGGAGAATTAGATCCAGCAATTAAAGTATAAAAAATTATTGCAAAAAAAAGTGAGGTAAAACGCCACAGTATTTTCTCAAATAGCTGCTCTGTCCCATCAGCGGCATTGGAGATTTTATTGGTTAAAGCTCCGGCAAAACGGCTATTGAAATAGTCTTTACTATGCAAAGACAAATATTCATATAAGGATTGGTAGGCACTTGAGCGAAGGCCCATAAACCATCTCATACCGTTAAAACCACTAGAGCGCCAGCACGCTTGACCGATTAAAAAAAGTACTGCAAAGGTAATTGCCCAAAACCAAACCATGTTAAAAATAATTGGCATGGTGGCAATTGCATCAGTTAAGTTCTTTAAGGCAATTACGGAAAATTTATCAAAAGCTGTGGCAGAAATTACTGAGGCAAAAGCACCAATTGCCCAAACCTTGTGAGGCTTTGAGGCAAAAATCCCAAACAAAAATGGTTTTTTCGGAATATCCATACATAAAGTATATCAGAGTTAGCTTCGGATTTGCGAAGAATAATAATGCTACAAGCTCAAAGTTGTTAATAGCTTGTGCTGAATGTATAATCTGAGCCTATGACAGGAGCAGAAATGTCAGGTGAGCATTACCAACGGACTGGAAGAGAGGGAATCGGAAAATTGCTTGAATTGCAAGGTCAGGTGGTTGAGCTTAGGTCCGTTTTAGAAAGTTATAATATATATATAGATCACGTTCACTGGTTTCCGCAAACACGTTTTTTAAAACCTTCAATTGAGATTTGGGATTTGGAAAACCAGTGCTGTGACTTTTTAGAGCAACATGCAATAAAAGGCACCGTGGATCCACTCTATCGGTATTTTTCCGCACAATCTCTTCTAGCTGACGGAATAGGTGTTACTCCTGAAGATCGCTGGCAAATAGATCAAACCTTACTCTTTCCTTGGGTAGATTTCGTAGCCCGACTTCAATTATCTGATGAAGCGGCTCAGAAAGCTGCACCATATGTAGTAACTAGACAATCGGGATTTAATCTTAATACAACTCAAATAGAAGGAACACGGTATGAAATTGATATTGCTGTAGGTAAAACTATTCCTAGAAACGAAACAACCTTTACCAGACAGGCAGAAAAAATGCCATGGTTCTATAGATTTGAGGAGGTACTAGGTATAAATAGAATAATAGATGCAGTTGTCGTTTCCTATGATAGTCAAAGATTAATTGGTGCTTTATTAGGAGCAAGGGTATAGTTAAAAGCGGGCAGCATGGGATAACTTTCGAGCTGCCAACTGGTTAGAAATTATAAGCAAAGCTTGAAATTTTCGCTGGCGCTCAAATTATAGACTATCCGGAACTTACTCTGCAACAAACTCAGGAAATTTTAGCTATTCCAGTTTAATCCCCCGACATTTCGGGTATGCTTGACAATAATCATATTCTCCTCTAAGCTTAAATTAAGTATGTATAGCAAAAAATTACTTGCCCTTTTTGCTGTAAGTTTAATCATTATTTATGGGTTATCTAAAATACCTGTCAGTAAGGCTGCTTCATTATCAGACAGTGATCAGGTATCTTCAGATTTAAGTTTAGATTTGGATTTAGCCCAAAAAGATCCTGCCCCCTCCCAAAAACAAATTGTCCAGTCCCAAGTTTCTCAAGCTCAAATTGTAACTGATAAAGGAGAGCAAGCAGTGGTAGTTGTAAATGATGAAGTACCTCAAGAGGTTAAAACACAGTTAACAAAAGATACGGTCAATCCAGAGCAGACTACTTCAGAGCAGGTGGTTAATCAAAATGTAGAAGAAAAAAATGGCCAAAATAACAATGGAGACCTTAATAATACTTCGCAACCTTCAGGTAGTCCCACAGTCAGTCCAGCTGATAATGTAATTCCCGGCACTAACATTTTAGAACCAGATGACAACACAGCCCCCCAGGTACCTGTTGCTTCTGCAAGTCCTGCTGACCAAAATCAAAATAATCCGGTAACTACTCCAACCCAACCAACAGCTGCCCCGGCAGATAATAATCCATCTACTGCTCCGGCAAACACTCCCAGTAGTGGAGAACAATCTAATCCTATTCCACCTGAAAATGCTCCTTCTTCAAATCCTCCAGACACAACTCCACCTACCTCAAATGGTAGCTCCAGTGACAATTCTTCTGATAACTCTTCAAATCAACCATCGAGTACTGACAATAACAGCGGATCACAAAACAGTGGAGGAGATAATTCTTCGGTACAAGGGGTTTCAACAAGCTGGTGGCAGTTATTTTTAAACAAAATATTTAAAAGATGAATAAACAAAAAGGGATAGCCTTACCTATAATTATCCTTCTAATAACCATAGTAGGAGGGCTTGTGGCATATAAAACTTACCAGCAAATCAAACCAAATCAACAACCTGCTCAAAAAACTGTGGTCAAACAAGTTGTGGTCAGAAGATCAAAGATCCCCAATGTGATAGTTACGGCCACCACTGCCAAAGCCATTGATGTTAAAACCGGCAAAGTCATTACTGCTGCCAGAGTCTTTACCTTAAATGATAAAACTGTTTATTTAGCCCTGGATTTAGATAGCGCTAAATCAGGCACTAATATTGATTATATTAGATATTTAAACGGTAGGTATGTTGATCATGGAAATGCCAAATTGAGCAAAGACGCCACAGACAACATTAACTTTTCCTGGACTAACAATAGATCCTTAGGCAGTATATTGGATGGCAAGTGGAAAATTGCCACCTATACTAACGGGGTTTTGGAAAAAAGAGTCAGTTATGTTGTACAGAAAAATGAAGTCTCCCAAGTTTGGGTAGAAGAACCTTCTTTGGCTGATTCTGACTACAAATTGAGTAAGACTTTAAGCTTCAGAAATGACAAATGATTCTGAAAGTCAAATCATTGGTCTAGGGCAGGCGGAAATTAAAGATTCTCTACAAAGTTTCGGGGCCAATGTAGATAAAACTCATGACTTTACGACTTTAAAACTGATTTTTAAAACCGTTTTTTCCATTTTTAATATTGTCATGGCTGCTTTGATTGTAATTTTAATTTTGATTAACCAGGGATCAACAGCCAAATTTATAGGGGTGGTGGCAGCGGTTAATACCTCCGTTGAGCTGATACAGGAAATCAGAGCCAGGC